>ERZ779992.23-NODE-23-length-108610-cov-4.189812_pt1 | contig 108610 bp, 166 predicted proteins | sample MGYA00511934_ERZ779992 | MGnify/ENA primary metagenome ERZ779992 (study PRJEB29588, sample SAMEA2163248) | human gut metagenome | biome: human gut; feature: human-associated habitat; material: faeces | place: Denmark | collected 2008/2010 ...
GGGGAAGCAACGGCAGGCGAAAATATGAAAGGAACAAACAATGTCAGTATATGCAAGCAAACGTAAGAAAAGTAATGTACAGTTTTTAGATACTGCCATGGATTTGTGGCGGTATAGCCGTGCTAAGGCGTTAAAATTTCCTAAACGTCGCACATTTTATGGCGGGGCCAGAATCAACGAATTAGCGGCGCATTGCTGCAATTATGTGCGTGCCGCTAATGGTGTATATGTAAACAACCAAGCCCAGCTTGATGAGCGCACCCGTTATTTGAACAAGGCGTATCAATGCCTGCAAAATCTATATGATGAAATTACTTTAGCTTACGAAGACTGCATTATCTCTTTAAACGCCGAAGAAGCATGGATAGCTATGATCCATAAGGAAATGGAATTGATTCAAGGTGTTAAAAAAACTGACAAAGCGCGTTTCCTTAAACAAAAAGCTGGTAAGACTTCCTCGTAATTGTGTTTAGGTTTTAGGCTGTATAGCATTTGCTCCGCTTGTACGGTTTGGCTACGCTCCGCGAATGTCAACAACTCCAATAACTTTTGTATGGTCAACACATCTGGGAGCGCGAACAATGACAATGCCAATAACTCGAATGGCGTGGCGCTGGGATTCCATTTTATGTCCGACGTATTAACTTCTTTTAGAAGCGAACTCAGTACAACAAATAGAAGGAGCCTAAGACCTTCCTGTAAGGGTAAATGTGATTCTTTGATGAAAGCGACCGGACGCTGCTTGCATGGACAGATGATACGTGCTCTCTCTGTTTTCATGGTCGCAACTATGTGGCTGCAACACGTTATAGCCATACGAAGGATTTTTATGACAAGCGAAGAACGGCATGAACTGCGGTATCAACGCCGCAAACAGCACCGAGAAGCACAACGCGTTAAGCGCAATGCGGCTGTCGGTAACTTTAATGAGATTTTCTCAATGGAGCACCTATACAAAGCATGGAAGGCGTCGCGCAAGGGCGTAGGCTGGAAGTGCAGCGTGCAGGAGTATAAGGCTAATGCGCTGGACAATATCTACTGCGATAGGCAACGCCTGTTAAACGGAACATATCGCAGTAAGGGGTTTGTAGAATTTGATTTGATTGAACGCGGCAAACCGCGACATATTCGCAGTGTTCATATTTCGGAAAGGGTAATTCAACGTTGTCTGTGCGATTATGCTTTGATACCACTTCTTAGTAGCACCTTCATTTACGATAACGGGGCATCTTTGAAAGGCAAGGGAATTGACTTTTCGATGCAACGCCTTGGCAAACATTTACATCAATACTATAATAAGTATGGTACAAATGAAGGTTATGTACTCACGTTTGACTTTTCTAAATACTTTGACTCTGCCAATCATGCGGCGGTATTTCAGGAGTTACGCCGTTGTATCACAGATCAAGATGTGCTCCGGCAAACCGAATATTTTATCAAACAATTTGGTGATCAAGGATTAGGGCTGGGCAGTCAAGTCTCACAGATATGTGCCTTAGCACTCCCTAATCGTATCGACCATTTTGTGAAAGAAAAGTTGGGCATCAAATATTATGCGCGATATATGGATGATGGGTATATGATTCATCCAAGTAAGCAGTATTTAACTTTGTGTTTATATCAGTTGCAAGCCGAATGTGATAAGTTGGGAATTAAGTTAAACCCTAAAAAGACGCAGATTGCCAAGCTGAGTAACGGTGTGAATTTCTTAAAGGGGTTGTATGTCTTAAACAAACATGGCGGTGTGTGGCGAAAACTTAGTCCAATATCAGTGACAACTATGCGGCGCAAATTAAAGAAATTCGCTCGATGGTTAGCGGCGGGTCGAATGAGTTTAGACGACATTCGGGTGTCGGTTGCGTCGTGGGCGGGCCATGCTCACCGCTTTCACGCATATCGCAGTATATGCAATATCAAACAACAATTTAGGGCGGTGCAAACCGCCCATTGCATTGAGGTGTCGCCAAGTGGTAAAGGCATCAGACTTTGACTCTGACACACGCAGGTTCAAATCCTGCCACCTCAGCCAGCGGGCAACCGCATTGAACTCCCCTTAATAGAGTTGACAACAGGGAACAGACTTGTGGCAGCTCGGAAAGACGGGCATCACGCTCAAGTGGTGGAACGGCATACACAACAGACTTAAAATCTGTCGGCAAAAGCCTTGCGGGTTCAAATCCCGCCTTGAGCACCAGTAGTGAAAATTGAAAGGTAGGTGATGGCCCTTGTGGAGAATTTAGCGGAACGTAATATTGACGCTATTCTCAGTATTCTTACTGATGTGCAACAACGGTATAGATTGAATGAGGATATATACAAAGAAGCCAATGATGAAATTCAAGACATTCTGCATGACATAGAATTGTCCAATCCGAAGAATGCTCGTGATGGGTATGCGTGTTATAAGTCATTACGTGAGGCCAGAATCCGCAGGCGACAGGCTAAAGAAGAAAACGAAGTTTTAAAAGGGTTGTATGATTTTACTCAGACGCAAAACACTTTGGCATCCAAATTAGCACAGATTAAAGGAGATTCACGGAAGATTGTAGCTAAACAACAGAACCAAGTGTATAGCGCACGAGTACCAAATAACCCGGCAATACCAGATATTCAACAGCAGACTAAAGAAGGGAAGTGGGGTAAATAATGAATGAATTGCAGAAGGATTTGCAAACGGCGCGTCAAATACTAAAGGACTTAGACCTATTGCACCAAAAGTATGGGTATCGGAATGTTCACTCGATCATACAACTATTAACTGTGGCGGTAGAGTGTCATGTTCCGTGGATAGATTTAACAGTAAGCACAGGACAGGTGAAGTTTAATAAATGTCCTATGGATTTCAATTTCTATTTTGACCACCAGTGGCATTTAGTGAATACAACAACAAACGCACAGCCTGAGATAGCTAAATGGTATATTTGTTTTAATTGCGGCGGTATAGGACGTTTGAATTTTGCTGATTCGCAAGACGCTTATGAGCAAGAGCCATGTGAAGTGTGGCAAGACTTTTTAATATGGGTTAAAAGCTATGATCCGATAGATTGGTGCGATATGAACAACGAGTATGTCTTTTCCTTGGAGAATGGGTTGAGGCTTTATTACGATTTCCACACTGGATACGATAAGTTCCGTCGAAAAATGAAGGCAGCTATTGGTCGATATAGGATGCAAGAACTGCAAGCTCAGATGGATGCGTTGCGAGAGAATGTATGACTGTAACAGAAGCTATACAGTATTGTGAATCTCACGAGTGTGAAAATTGTCCCATATATTATTTGGCTAATGATATTCGGACCAATTATGAGCAAAAAGAATTGCATTATCTGTGTGCAATAAATCTCACACGATATGATAGGGAGGCATTAAATGTTAGAGTGTAAATACTTTTTGACAAATGTAGCGGAAAAATTTCGTGATATAGCCCTTTGTATATTCGTTATCGTGCTATACATCGTAGCACTGTTTAGCCCGATATTCGTAGGTATATTCACTGAAAATATAGTATGGGGGGTGACAACGCTGCTTGTTGGTACTCCGTTACTTATGGCGATTGCGGCAACGATCAATGACGATATAAGCGAGGTTTAAGAAGGTTGTCGCACTAAAAGGCAACTGACGGAGGGCGTAAATGAATAAAGAAGAAATGTGTAAACACTTATGGAGTAATGAAATCATAGGAACGGAATGTACGATTAGTGCTGAGGACGTTCCGACAGTCGCTAAAGCTATAGGGCGAACTATTCCAATGAAGCCCCTTGTATTGATGTATGACCCCTTCATGCACTATGGTTGTCCGGTTTGTGGAAGTTATATTCGCACTCCTCGTACAATACCAGGATACCACGAGTATCAACAATATTGTGATATGTGTGGACAGAAAATTGATTGGGAGGATTTGGCTAATGAAAATACTTAGAGCGGGTATAATTGATAAAAAAGTTAAGCGATTCATCTGTTCATCGTGCGGCTGTGAGTTTGAAGCCGATTCATCGGAATATGAGATGTGTTCACAAATAGCCTATATACATGATGGCATCAGTGTACAGTGTAGATGCCCGTGTTGCAAACAAATGGTTTTTTGCAGTGACTTTTAACGAGGAGGTAACATGACCAGATACGAGCAAATTATATCCCTGAACAAGCAAGAAATGGTGGAGTTCATCACTGATTGTACTAATATGTGCGAATATTGCCCATGTAGCCTGGTGTGTATGGAAGGCGTGGCAAACACCAAATGTACTATGCTGTTGAAATGGTTGGATTCTGAAGGTAATCTTGACGACTACATGATGGAGGTAGAATGAAAGTTTATGAGCTTATGGCCATTCTCGGCCAATTCCCCGCTGATGCGCCGGTATCTATCTGGACGTTTCTTGCGCCCTCTGATATGACGTATGATGAAGATGACGATATGTATGAGGTCAATATGTTGACCTTTGACTGCGACATAGACACCAACGGTGTGGTGAGTATCGGGTAGACCCCTATCCACGATCCCAAAAAGCTGATATAGTGTATCTGTTCGTTGCACTTCTAATTTATATTTTTTGCCCAGAAAGGAAAAGTGAATATTGCTAACTTATAAAGAGTTTGAAGAAGTCATGCTTGAAATTAAAGCATGGTTTGATAGGCTTGACGCCGTTAATGCGTGCGGTCTCTGGGTGTGGGATTGGTCGCAAGGCGGTTGCGCTCATGTTGCTGTTGATATGCTAATGCGCGTCATGCACGACACGGACAAATGGATTGAATATTTTATTTTTGAAAAAGATTGGGGTCGTAATACCGAGTTGCAAGCAACATGGGATGACGGCACTCCAATACCATTGTACACATTAGAGGATTTATACAAACTATTGTGTGCTGTATGTTGCGAGGATTAAAAATTCCAAATAAATACAGAAAGGATTGGAAAATGAAGCACTATTACTACTCGGAGGCCCTGCATCAGATGTTTGACAGTGAAGAAGAATGTCTGAAAGCAGAAGAAAAGGACAAGAATGAGAAAGCTGAACGTAAACGGCTGGGTGATGAGCGGGCAAAACGCTGGGCAGAAGTAGAGGAGGCTAATAAGAAAGCGTATGAGCTACGTCGCCAATACAATAAAGACTACCCTGATAACGATGGTCTGTTGAACCTCATATCCTTTTTCGGAAACCCTTTCATTTTTTAACAGGAGGTATTTGATTGAACACTTTTAGCTTTATTGCCAACATTGCACTTGGTAAAGAGACCGATAAGTTTAAACCCTACGAGGAAAAGAAGTTTAATAGCGGTTGGATTAACCGCACTCTCAAGTTCAACGCCGTTGCCGGTACAAACCGCATCATGTGTGAAATCAAAGGCGGTAGTTGGGAAGATGGTCATGGCACAATTAAAACATTCGCCCCTGGCACAGTTGATGACGCAGGCAAGCGTGTTAAGGGCGAACCGATTGAAATACCGTGGAAAGATCGTACTTTGCAGAGTAACATCGACCAAGTAGCACCTTTCCGCAAATTCATTGTTGACCTTGAAGAAATGGGCAAGCGTAAATTGCTTCAGCGTATTGTGGAGGACGGCGAAGTAACCGATGAGACCTTAGCTGAAGCCAAAGTGGACAGTCTGGAAGCTGCTCAAGCGGCACTGGAAAAGAGTAAAGCCAAGCGGCATGAGTTCTTATCCGAATGGGACTTTGCCGCTTTTGTATATAAACTGCTGAACAATGAGGCGGTAAAAAATCTGAAGTGCAGGGTATCTGGCAATCTGGTGATGACTGAGTATGAGGGTAAGTTCTATCAGCATTATGAAGTTACTCGCATTATGCGTGCGGCGGCAGATGCCGAGTACGACACCGAGGCAGTCATCACCCTAAACTTTGGTCAAAATGCAGTTGATGACGGCAGTGTGGAGGAAAAGGGTAAGTATTACATCAACGGATATACTTTTGATTATGACTCTCAGCGCAAGCAGAAGATTCCTTGCCCCATTATGCTGACTCTGCCGGTTGGTACAGACGCTAAGAGCAAGGCTTATGCGGAACTGCTCAAAAAGAATTTCACCATCAATCCTGTTGATGGCAACATTTGCAAGGAATTAGCGGTTAAGGTGGAGTGCGTAGACGGGGCCGAGCGACTGGAACTGACGGAAGATATGCTCAGTGACAATGAAAAGGAACTGCTGATGATTGGCGCTGTGACGATGGATGAGCTGGTGCGTGATCGCGGCAAGCAGGTCTACGGAGACCGCATACGTGAATTTGTTATCACCGGCTTTGCTCGTGGCTGGCTGAGTGGCGCAAGGTTGACTGCCTATCACGAAGAAGATTTTGTACTGCCTCCTCTGAATAAGGTAGACACTGAAGCACTGGCGAATGAACTGTTTACCGACGATGAGGACGATATTATAATTTAAGGAGGATTTAAATGGCGTTTTGTAAGCCCAACATCAATAGCATTTCTACTGATATTAGAGACCTGTCAATATATATACGCACAATCAAAAAGTTTGGTAAATCCACTCTGTTCCGCGACGTTATCATGGAAAAATACAATGACCCTTCGTATGGTCTGCTGATTTCCATTGGCAAAGAACGTGGCGATAAACTGCTGGACAATTTGAATCGTGTTCACGTTGATACCTATAAAGAATTTATGGAACTCAAGCAGTGGCTAATCACTACCAAGGGCAGTGAACATCATATTGAGATTATAGGCTTTGATACCTGCGATGAACTGTTCCCCATTTTTGAGGCAGAAGTTATTCGCAAGTACAATGTTGAGGAAAAACCCGCCAAGCTCTGTACTTCCATTAAGGCAGCATACGGTGGCTATAATCGTGGTGTTGAAGAAACCGCCAGCATGGTTAAGAATTATATGAGCGATCTTGATAAGGCTGGTTTTACGTTGTGGGCCATTGCGCACACTAAGTATAAGAACATTAAGCAGAAGGGCGATATGACCGATGGTTATATGCAGCTCACTTCTAATCTGGTGGCCAACTATGAGGCCATACTTGGCGACATTTTTGACATGACGCTGACCGGCATCATTGACCGCGAACTGGAAGAAGAAGAAATAGACATCGGCGGTCAGAAGAAGACCAGACGGCACGCTACTGATGCAATTCGCAAGCTGTACTTCCGTGGCACTAATCTAATAGATGCCGGAGGACGTTTTGCCGCTGGTGCTGTGCCGGAGTATCTGGTGTTTGACGAACCCAACATGGCTAAAAAGTTTATTGCCACCATCGAGCACGGCATGGAGCAGTCCAAGTCAGAGTATGTAGTCGCTCCTACGCCCATTGAAGTATCGGGTGCGCCTGAACCTGTGGAGACCGATGAAATAGATGTGGAGGTCCTGAAACAGAACATACTTAATCGCTTTAAGGCGGCTTCTCGTGACACGAAGCTGGCGATTAAGCACACCTTACAAGAGCACGGTCACGAGTCTCTGGGCGAAGACATAGCAGTTGAGGTGCTTCAGAAAATCAACGGGATGCTTGACTGATGTTAGTCAAGTGCCGAGCCTGCGGAGCTAAAATAGACCGAGCCACCGCCTACAAGGTGGTTACTGGCAAAGTCAATCAATATTACTGTAATTTAGCCGAATTTACTGATTGGCAACAAGCAAAAAAGAAGGTTTCAGACAACAAGGATAGATTATACCAGCTTGTTAATGAGGTCTTTGGATACAATGTTACTAATTCAATTTTGTACAAAGAAATGCAGGAGGTAGCCATTAAATATGACTACCTTCTGTTGTCTCAGTACATTACAGAAAATAAAGCATACTTGAGCAAATCCATGGCCAAGGATTTTGTGTCCGAATATGCGCAGATTAGATACTTTATGGCAATCATACGGAACAATATGGCCAGCTTTATACTTAAACAAAAGGTAATACCTGATAAGGCCACAGAATTTGAGTTTTCCAACCATCACTACCAAGCGTCCAAAAAACGGCAAGGTTTTGCAACAATAGAATAGGAGTGCATTATGGGCAAGTTTATCAGCGGATGTGAAAAATATCCTAAAGAACTGCTGGAAGGCAGACAGACCATTGAGGGTTCTGTAATTGCCTGCATTGCCAAAGATTTGCTCTTATTAGACGAGTGTGGCTTGACGGTGAATGATTTCATTACACAGGACGGCACATATTATTTTGCATTGCTCAAACACATACGAGCGCAGGGTATTGCAGTCTTAGATGAATTATCGGTCTTATCCAACATTACCGATACTATGGAAACCGGGTTCAACGAGCGAGGCGGCTACGAGACTCTGCACAATCTGGTCGAAGTGGTCAACGCAAAGAATTGGGATGCACTCTTGGATTCGTTGTATAAGGCCAACATCGTTCTTAAACTTTATGACAACGGGTTCAATGTTATCTCGCCAATTACTGACAGCGGCAAAACGATTGTGCCGTATGAGTTGTTTAAAAAACTGGATAGCGAAGGCGTGTTGGAGTGGTACGAATCTCGCCTCAGTACATTTGGGACTGGCTATTCGTCTAAGGCTCTTGAGGAGGAAGATATAGAGTTTGACGATCAGTTCATTGAAGACTGTTGCGCCGGATTAGAAACGGGCGTGCCATTTGACAGGTTTGATGACGACATTAACGGAGAGGAAGTGCGATGCTTGCCGTTCCTCTCCAACCAGCTAAACGGTTTTATGGACGGCACATTCAACATTCTTGGTGGCTTTAGCTCTGTCGGCAAAAGTTCCATTTGGATTACAATTATCATGGGCTTACTGTATCGGGGCCGCAAAGTCTTGATTATCAGCAATGAGCAAAAATGCAAAGTGTTTAAGGTGGCAGTTATTGTGTGGTTGTTGTACAAACGGTTCCACTACATGAAGATTACTCGTAAAGATATGTTGAACGGCAACATTTCCGAGGAAGATAAGCGCATGATTAAGGTTGTGCAGGATTATTGGGATAAAACCTATAAAGGAAAACTCAAATTTATTGCTATTCCTGATGCGGATATGACTTTTGTAAAGAAGAAAATCCGCGAATATGTGTTGCGTTTTGGGTTCGACACTGTACTATATGACACAATGAAGTGCGATTTCTCTGACACCAAAGATGACAAAGAGTGGGTGCGGCTGATTAAAGATAGTCGAGAATTTGATAAACTGGCAAAGCGGTTTAATATTATCATGCTGGCATCTATGCAGCTTAGTATCGCTATGCAGGGCCGATTGTGGTTAGATGCTTCTACATTGTCCATGAGCAAGCAGGTCAAAGAAACTTGTGAAACTTTGATGCTCATGCGTTCTGTGTACCAAGAGGAACTTGACCCCGATAATAAGAAGGTTTATATTCGCCCATTTCGTCGGGTGCAGAAGAACGGCAAGTGGGTAGAAGAAGAATTTGAGTGTGACCCTACGGCAGTGTGGCGCGTCCTCTTTGTGGATAAAAACCGTAACGGCCAGGATTCTGCTGGTGATGGAGTTGCGTATATGCTCAAATTCCGAGGCCAGTATTGTTGTTTCTCGGAATCTTGTCTCTGCCGTCCCAAGCATGGAACGATATAAGGGGGATGGTGATGTGACATTCTCCAAGAAGTTAGAGAGATGCTTCTCACGCATCCAACGGTTATTGAACGCACATTATCACATTTCGGGTTTTCTCACATCGAGAATCGCGGAAATGAGATACGATGCGGGCATGATGACTACCGCAACAAAACATCTATTCGCATACGCTTAGATGACAACCCATATTTATATGTCAATGATTTTTCGGATGCTTATTCCGGCGAGTTATTCTCCTTTATAATCCGCGCCAAGGACACTAATTTCCGCTCTGTAATTTCTTTTATCAAGCAAGAACTGAATATTGATGATTACGGCATTAGCCAACGTAGTAGTATATTTGCGGGGGCGTTTGATAAGCTCACTCGTAAACGCAGTTCATCTGCACCTCCGCAGATATATGATGCCGCCATTTTGAACTCGTATCCAAAAATATTCGCTAAACGTTTTCTTGATGACAATATTTCTATTTCAGCCCAAAACGAGTTTGATATTCGCTACGACCCTGACTCTCAACGCATTGTTATACCAATATACAGCAGCTCAGGCGAATTGATGGGTGTTAAGGGTCGTGCTAATTGGGACATAGCAGATGACGAGCCGAAGTATCTGTATCTCACGCCATGTCGATGCAGTGAAACCTTGTATGGTTTTGCCCATAACTATCGGCATCTGGTAAATGACACCATTTATATTTGTGAGAGCGAAAAGGCGGTGATGCAAGCGTGGGGTTATGGGTATTACAATTTTGTCGGTTTAGGCGGCAATCGTGTGAGCGACAAACAATGCAAACTCATGGTGGAGTTATTGCCAAAGCGCATAGTGCTACTGCCGGACGTGGGGCTGGATTGGACCGTTACAGAGCTTAATGCACGCAAACTAATGAGTTATACGCGGCTGTTAGACATACAGATTGGCTGGTGGGATTGGCGTAAATATCACGACCCTGATAAAGCATCACCTACTGATTTAGGTGTAGAGCGTTTAGAACAAATTATCAAAACTGAAATAGAATGGGGTGATTGATTGTCACAGTTGTTTTCATATTCTAAGTTAGACACCTTTACAAGTTGCCCTCGCAATTACTATTGGACATACATTAAAGGTATACGTGGTGGCGAATCCGTATACACCTATCTTGGCAGCGTAGCACACGATCTTGCGGAAGCGATAGACCAAGGCTATACGACCAATGAAAAGGCGGTTGAGCGATTTAAGGAAGAAGTAGAAAACGCTGATATGCTGGGTCTGACGTGGATAACACCTAAATCACAGGAAACCTATATCAACTGCGTATTGCATTATCTGCAATTCCACGAAGCATCGCAAGCCGCCAATCAGCATATTGAAGATGTGTTTGCAGTGGAAATCGGCGGCGCTGTTATTTGGGGTTTTATTGATAAGTGGTGCAGGGAAGATGGTGTGATTACTATTACCGACTATAAGACCAGCAGTAAATTTTCTGCCGCTGACCTTGAGCATAAAAAAATGCAGTTATTCATTTATGCGGAAGCACTATCTCGTTATTACCCAGATGATCAAATCATCATTCGCTACGATATGATGAAATACGCCCAAGTGGGTAAAACCCTTAAACCGCGCAATGAATTAAAAATAGACACCGAGTACACCGAGGGGTTTGTGCCGATGGAGTACACCGCAACGTGCCGACAGGAACTTTATGATTGGGTCAACAATATCATTACGGAGATAGACGCCAGAGACCCGGATGACATTGATACTTGGGAGATGGGCGAAAATCCGCAGAAGTCTTTCTTCTGTAAGCAATTATGTAGCCATTGTAACAAGTGCTTGAGTGAATAATATGGTTCATCTACACCTACACACTAAGTACAGCCTATTAGACAGCACTATTCAACTGGATGATTTAATTACCAAGTTGGATGAATTGGGTATGGATACAGTAGCCATCACCGATCATGGCAATATGTATGGTTGTTGTGAACTGTACAAAATGTTAAAGCAGCATGGCAAGAAGTTAATCATTGGTTGTGAATGTTATATTTGCGAGAATCGATTTGAGACAGGACAGGCATATCACCTTATCCTGTTAGCTAAGAATGAAACCGGCAGGCTGAATCTACAAAAGATAGTTAGTGATTCTACGCGCCACAAATATAAAGGCAAGCCGCGTATTGACTTTGATTTGCTTACGCAACACCATGAAGGTTTAATTTGCCTGTCCGCTTGCATGGCGGGGGAGTTGACACGCGCTCTGCAAGCAGGTAGTCTCTTGCAGGCTAAACAGATAGCCTATAAGTATAAATTCCTGTTTGGCGATGACTATTATATTGAGTATCAGTCTCATAGCAATCCTGAGCAACAACGCTATAATGCTCAACTGGTGGACATTGCCAATGAATTGGGCATAAAATATGTGGTCACTTGCGACTGCCATTATTTGACTCCGGCAGACCAAAAGTATCACACTATTTTTATCCAGATCAATCAAAAGCGGGATGTAGGCGAAACATATCAAGACTGCTACGTACAAAGCGAAGCTGATATATTACGAATATGCGAAAGCACACAGGCATACAACGCTCAAGCTATTGCTGCCACACAGGAAATTGCAGATAAATGCACGGCTGAATATCCGTTGTCTGCGCCTATTATCCCGCACAACAAAGTGCCTGCTCCTTATAAAACCGAAATCGCATACATGAAAAAGCTATGCAATGATGGCTACAAAGCAAAGGGTCTCGACCAACTGCCTGCTGATGTGCAACAAATGTACAAACAGCGTGCGTTATATGAGATGAACGCTGTTGAAAAAATGGGGTTTGAAGGCTACTACCTGCTGGTGGATGATTATTTGTCTCACGCCAAACGACGTGGTATTGCTCGTGGGTCCGCAGGTGGTTCCCTGCTGGCTTATTTAATGAACATAGTAGACATCGACCCTATCCAATATGGCTTATATTTCGAGCGTTTTATTGATGTAGGAGCATTAGATTTGCTGGCTAATGGCTCTATCACCAAGGCTGAACTCAAAATCCCTGATGTGGATAGCGATTTTGGCAAACTGGAACGTGAGCATATCATGCAATATATTATCGGCAAGTACGGTGAAAGCAATGTAGCCTGTCTGGGGCAGTTTGGGTATTTATGGGCTAAGGGTGCAATTAAAGATATTGGCAGAGTGTTGGGCATCCCCTTTGAGGTGACTAATGAAATGACCTCGCGTATAGGTGACGAAAGCATCAAAGAGGTCATTGAATTAGGACTATTGGACTGTTACAAAGACCAGTATCCCGAATTATTGGATTATGCACAACACATTGCAGGTTTGCCCAAGTCGTTCGGCATCCACCCTTGTGGGCGTTTGATCAGCACACAACCAGCCGATTACTACAATGCCTTGGAATATTCGGAAAATGCAGACGCATGGGTATTACAAGGAGATATGCACACCGCTGACGATTTGGGGTTGGTTAAGGTTGACTTCTTAGGACTACGCACAGTGGATGTGATGTGGGATGTGCTGGACATGATTGGTAAGTCGTATGAGGACATTTCGCCTCGTAATATCGACCTACATGATGCTGCGGTGTGGAACGAGTTTAAGCAGGGCCACACAGAATTGATATTTCAGTTTTCGTCTACTGGTATGCGTGGCGTCTTGCGCGATATGCAATGCGACAACATTGATGATTTGGGCGTAGCTAATGCGTTATATCGCCCCGGTGCAATGCAGTATATATCTAATTACGTGCGGCGCAAACATGGCGAGGAACAGGTCACATACATTCATCCAGATTTACAATCCATCCTTCAACCCACCTACGGCATTATCGTGTTCCAAGAGCAGCTTATTGATATAGGACGTTTGGCGGGGTTGAACAACCCCGATGAATTGCGTAAAGCTACGGCGAAGAAGAAGCCTCAGTTGATGGCTAAAATTGAGCCGGAGATGAAAAACGGCTTAATGCAACGTGGCTGGTCGCAAGAACAAGTAGACCAATTGTGGACTGACATACTGGACTTCGCCAAATACTCTTTCAATAAAGCCCATGCTTATGCTTACGCTTTGACGGCATATATTACCATGTATCTGAAGGTACATTATCCCGCTGAATGTATGACGGCATATATCAATTCCTATAAGGGGTCGTTAAAAGATATTGTCATAGCCATTACGGAAGCCAAGCGTATGGGATTGATCTTGACGTTTGACAACTGGCGGCGTATTCAGGCTGATACAACGTGCCGTGATGGTATCGTGTATTTGGGCATTACTACTCTTAGCGGCTTCGGTGATATAGTAGCCACGGGGTTGCAGTCGATATGTGCTGATACTTTTATAGATGTAATCAAACAACGAGAACATACAGCGATCAATAAAACTCAATTTGAAACATTGATAGCGTTGGGCTTTTTTACTGAGTTCGGTGAGAGTGGATATTTGATGGATGTATGGACAGCATACCAAAATGTTTATAGCGTTAAAGAGGTCAAGAAAGACAAACTGCCCTTCGCAGAAGATTTGTTGAAACAATGTAGCAAGGAAACTGCTAAAAAATATAAGATTCTTGACCATGACAAATTGTTCTCTTTGGTGTGTCAGCGACTTGCCACATCGCCGTTGCCAGTCTCTCAAATATTGACCACACAGCTTAAATATCAGGGTTATATCACTTACCAAGATCCACGGCTTAAAGGTCATTACTTAGTGCTGGATTTAAGCACGAAATATTCACCGAAAATTAAATTATACAGTTTGGATACCGGCGAGATACAAGTAGTCAAAACATATACCAACACCTACCAAGCCAACCCATTTAATCGAGGTGCAATTATACGAACAGGCCAATTTGCTTGGAAGCCTAAATCGCAGATGATTGATGGCAAGTGGTGCAAATTGTTGGACACAAAAGAACCGTGGATAACAACATATCAAATCAAAGGCGGTGTTGAATTATAGCAGTAGTTAATTTTCCGCAAGGCAAATATAGGACTATTTATATCGACCCTCCTTGGCCTGAACAGGGGGGCGGCAGAATCAAGCGCGGTGCAGACCGTCACTACCCATTGATGTCAGTAAAGGAGATTATGACATTGCCCGTAGGCGACCTGGCCGACCCTGAAGGATGCCATTTGTATCTATGGGCTACCAACAACTATTTACCGGCAGCGTTTGAATGTATCAAGGCGTGGGGATTTGAATATATCACCACAATTACATGGATGAAGGACAAAGTAGGTCTTGGTCAATATTACCGTGGAATAACAGAGCATTGTTTGTTTGCTACCACAAAGAAGCGTCTACCGTACAAAATAGATGGCGATAAGCGTTGTCAAGGTGTGACAGGATTCTATGAGCCGAAAACAATACACAGTCGCAAACCTATACAAATGCGAGAAATGATAGAAATTGTAAGTTACGCCCCGCGCATAGAGCTGTTTGCTCGTGAGTGGCATGATGACTGGGACTGCTGGGGCAATGAGGTGTAACCTAACACAATACAATGTGTTTTCTTCTAACTTTGATGCAATCTAACAACGGTGCTTGTCAAACTACTCATAAATTCAGATAAGAAGTAAGGTGAATTGAATATAGGAATTTCAGTGCTCAGTCTTTTCGATGGCATGAGTTGTGGTCAAATTGCGTTTAAACAACTCGGTATAGAAGTAGATCGTTACATTTCTTATGAAATAGATAAGTATGCCATATCAGTAACGCAACTTAACTTTCCAAACACAGAACAATGCGGTGACGTGTTTTCTGCTGATTTCACTCAATATCAAAATATAGATTGGCTTATTGGCGGTAGCCCGTGTACACATTGGTCGATAGCCCAGAAGAATAATCGAGAAACACAACCCAATAGTGGTATGGGCTGGGAACTATTTAGCCAATATGTGCGGGCTGTGCAACAAGCCATGCCTAAGTATTTTTTGTATGAAAACAATCAAAGTATGAGTAAGGCAATACGAGCTGCTATTGATGAAGCGTTTGGATTTGAGGCGGTAGAGATCAATTCTGCATTGGTATCCGCACAAAATAGACGCAGGTTGTATTGGGTGGGCCAGCGTAATACAGATGGCTCATATAGCCGTGTGCGAATTGCTTTACCAGCAGATAGAAGTATCACATTGCGAGACATTTTGGATAGCGCACAAGGCGACAAAACCTATCGCTTAAAGCCATTATCTGACAAAGAAATGCTTTATATGGTCCGTGCAACTTCAAATGGACGTAACCATTTTGCTTTTGCACACCATCAAGATGCTACCCGCGACAAGGCGGTATGTTTGACAGCTAATGTTAGCAAGGGGGTCCCATATAATGTCTGTTGTGAACCAGTACGTATCGGCACTATTGAGAACAGTCTCAAAAACCCCGACCACGATAGTAAACAATATAGGGTTTATTCGCCAGACGGTAAATCCACAACACTATGCGGTCAGGGCGGTGGCGTAGGAGCAAAAACAGGTTTATACGCCGTGCCGGTGCATAAGGAACACTACATTGGGCCAATTTATACGGTTTTCAACGGGTATATTCTGATTGATGGTGATTGGTATCCTATTAACTTGCCTAATGGGTACTATATCATTCGCAAATTGTCGGTTAATGAGTGTAAACGACTGCAAACTGTCCCCGATTGGTATGATATGAGTGTCATAAGCGACTCACAAGCGTATAAATGCCTCGGTAACGGCTGGACCGTAGAAGTCATCATGCACATATTGCAAAGTGCTATCACTTATTGTAACACACTATATAACTGCAAGCAAAGACACAATTTTTCTGATGGGAGGACAAGTAATGGTTAGATTTTCAGCGGTCACTAAAGACCAACTTAACACATTATGGCATGACACTTACGGCTGGGTCACATCGGCTGGTGTGCATTTCATTGCTGACGCATACACAGTGGTGTCCTTTTGGACTACGGGCGAGATAGATGTAAATGCGATTAACGCAGACGAACACGACACATTAGCGGGCATCATTAAAGACACACATATTTGCACCGAGGCCGAAGTGCTTAAAGTGTTACTCAGCGAGGACGATTTTGTAATTGAAGTATGACAAAAAGAGAACAGATGATAGAGTGCGCGGAAGCGATGGAGCAGGGTATGATGCACACCCAAACCACCCGCGATATGTGGCAGAACAACCTAATTTGGTGGATATGTAAGGCGGTCAAACTATTGCTGGAAAGAGAGGTCAAATGCGCTAACAATGAACAGTAAAGGACATTTCTGGATTTCCATAGCTAAGTCTTTGACTCGTATAGTGGGCTGTTATATGGGGGTACATGGCGACCTTCACGGCATGGCAATGGGTTTTATATTTGCTGAAGCAATGGGTGTTTTAGAGGAATTGGCCGATGAAAGATAAGACAGAAATCATAAAGATCAAAGGCGATTGGGCAGAGGTTGTTGACGATTGCCGTTCGACTGTGGGGAAGTCGCCATTGGGCAAAGAACCCTCGGAACAATTTAAACGCAACATTCTTGTTGCAGAGCATAGCCCTATACGCGACCTCATTGTGAAGTGGAAGTGGCTGGCAATGCCCTCATGGGTTTCAGTCCATTGGGTTCGGCATAAGTGGGAGAAGTTTGTCAGAACTCAGCGCACAGACCGCACCGGCATTGACCGCACTAAACTACCGCAAGACGCACCGGTGGACTTTACTGGCGAAGCCAATGCTCAAGCTCTTATCGACACTATGCGTAAAAGACTGTGTTACCAAGCCAGCCCTGAGACCCGTGAATATGCGGAGGACTTCAAGGCTACGTTGCATCAGATAGAGCCGGAACTGGCAGATGTGCTTGTGCCGAATTGCATTTACCGTTGTGGATGCCCCGAAATGAGCAAGTGTCCATTTGGAGAGAGGTCATTATTTATGACCCTGCGGGCATATAACCCCGATGTCACCAGCACATCAATATTGAAGCGATATGCGGTATATAACGCATGGTTTGGACTACATCGAAAGGAGAGTTAATGACCCATTACTTAATGGCCTGTGGACATATATCTTCTGCTATAGATGAAATAGGAGACCCTGTGTGTCCGATTTGTATGTGCTGGGAGATAAAAAGTGAATTGCATGACGACACTGCTGGGTTGGAAGGACGGGAAGCGCACTGCGTTTATAGCAACGATCACCGCACTGCAAGCGCATGGAATCTCCCGTTCTTTGAGTATCAGCCAGACAAGCCTTACGACGCATATTATTGTGGCTGTCAGGGTTGGGACTAATTAAATGAAAGGAAAGGCAATGAGGTACTGGTATTTTGAGTTTTATGTCTATGATTCTAAAAGCGGTTACGAAAGTACAGATGCTTCGTATATCTGCTCGTATTCACCCCTATTCCCCTTGCAACACGTTATATCGCTGTTCCGGGAGACATTTGATGAGCTTAGTAAAGAGGCGATAATTCGCGTCACTAATGTAATCGAAATCAGCGCAGAGGACTATAACGCTTTAACTACGGAGGGCAATGATGCAGATTGTTGAGTGGTTGTCGTTTATATCCGGTTGTATTTTTATACTTAGTGCGACATATTTATGCTTTCGCGCTATACAGTGGAGCATAAAGGGGGAAGATTAACGCACAGAAGATTTATCTCATTATGGGGCGTAGCGGTGTAGGCAAAACTACGCTGGCACAAGCCTTATGCGACCGTGAAGGCTATAAACAGTTGTCCAGCTATACGACACGACCGCCAAGAGTGCCTAACGAACAAGGCCACATCTTTATAGCGTCGGATTCATATAAAGACATCGACGATTTAAAAAACCAATATCCTAATCGTGTTGCAGAAACTATGTTTGACGGCAACTTTTATTTTGCTACTGCCGAGCAGGTGGAGCAATGTGACATTTATGTTATAGACCCTGCCGGAATACGGACATTCAAAGAACGATACAAGGGCAAAAAGAAAGTAAAGGTGGTGCTTCTCAAGTGTATGAAATTCCTCGCTGAGAGGCGCATGGCAGCTCGTGGAGACACCGAAGAAATGATTCAAGCGCGTATAGCAAACGACGATGTGATGTTTGCCGATGCGGATGAATTAGCAGATGTGGTCTTTTACAATGACGTATTTGAGACTACATATCAGCAACTTAACGAATATATAAAAACAGGGAAGGTGAGAGAGTGAGCAGACCGCAAGTAATAGTAGATGTGGACGGTGTGCTGAACACACTGATCAAAGACACACTGGACGCTTATACCATATCCACAGGTAAAACATTAGACTATAATAGCCTAACCACTTATCACATAGAAGATAGTTTATCACCTGATGATGCCGCTGTAATACGCCAGCTATGGGAGAACAAATATTTTTGGCGCAGCTTGCACACGGCAGAAGGGGTTGTCCAAACTCTGCAAGATATGGTGTATGACGGTGATGAAATTCGTATTGTCACAGCCATTACACCAGACCTGTTTGAGCTGCGGGTAGGTTGGTTGCAGCATTACTTCCCATTTATCGATCCGGCTAATATCGTATGTTGCACCCGTAAAGAATGGGTAAAGGGAGATTTCATCATTGAGGACAGTATTGCGAACTTGGTCAGGCATGACGCTTATCGCATTTGTATGAACCAGCCGTGGAATAATCGCGGAGCCGAATACGATGACGTGCATTTAATCAAGCGGGTGAATACATTAGCGGAGGCACGGGCGTATATCAACGAAGTATGGAAGGAGATTGAATAATGAAGGTTGTGATGTATGGGACGGAGGGATGCCCGCAATGCGATGTTCTGGCTAATAAATTGTCCGCAGAAAATGTCAATTACGAGAAGGTGATTGACGCGAATGCCATTAAACGAATGGGGTTTATGTCTGCACCGATTCTGCAAGTAACGATGACTTATGCTGAAGCCTTTAAGTGGGTGATGAGTAGAAAGGAAGGAATATGACAGTAGATGAATACAAGAATCGCTATCAAAAATATATAGACTTTATCAATAAGTACAAAACAGCCAGTAATGCTTCAACCGGCAGTGAGGTGGATTCTAATGCCAATGTAGAGAGTAAAAATATCACTACTCTCTCTGGCGAAATATACAAAAGAGAGGCCATTGGAACCAATCGATTGCTAATGATGAATAAGCTATCTGAATTGTACGGTGAAGAATGGGCAGAGCGATATATCGACAGATTGGAGTCGCATCTGTTGTACAAACACGACGAGACAAACTTGAGTGTCTATTGTGTCAGTATTACACTTTACCCCTTTCTCTTTAATGGTCTTGTGCCATTGGGTGGGCAAAGCGAAGCACCTAAAAATTTGGATTCTTTCTGTGGCTCTTTTGTAAACCTTGTGTTTGCTGTAGCCGCGCAATTTGCCGGAGCAGTCTCCACTCCTGAGTTTTTGACCTATCTGGATTATTTTCTGCGACGAGAGTTTGGTGAAGATTACTATAAACACTCTAATGATATTGTGATTCATAGCATCAAACCAAAGACAATCTGTGACAGGATAGACGCAGCGTTTCAGCAGGTGGTCTATTCACTTAATCAACCCGCAGCGGCAAGGAATTTTCAAAGCGTATTACAATGCGCCTTTATTCAGTAATGAATAATGCAAACTCCTTTAATTGCTGGGAACTCTGAAAATGGGCAGACGTTTAACAGAAGAAGACGATAGGCGTATTCAAGAACTTTATTTGGAACACAAGAAATCAAGCACCGAAATAGGACGCATCTTAGGCACAAGCCACCGTTCCGTACTTAATCATTTGCAAAAAATGGGTATAACGCGACGTGATTTAGCCGCATCTCATTTTGCATATCACCAAAAAGATCGCCCTCCCGAACTTACCGATTATTCGACGTTGTATCAATGGTATATTGTTGAGCATAGAACCAAAGAGCAAATTGGACTGATGCTTAATTGTGCTCCGCACGTTATAGACAGAGCATTACGAAGAATGAATATTCCTGTTCGGGGCGCGTCTGAAGCTAAAATCGGTGTGCAATGCGGTAGTCAGCATCATAATTGGAAGGGTGGAATTACGCCTTTAAATCTTAGGGTTAGAGAATATTATCAAAATAATATATCTCCTCTCATTAGGCAAAGAGATAATTTCACCTGTCAGCAATGTGGAGCGCACAGCAATTTGCACGTACATCATATATACTCACTGGCTTGTATTATAAGAGATATATTAAGTGAGCATACTGATTTAGACAAGCAAAAAGATGTCAACCAATTATATACCATTATTACCCACGATGCGAGATTTCTTGACGCTAATAATTTAGTGACTTTATGCGCGGATTGTCATAAGGCTAAACATCGTTCGTTACAGACAATCAGCAGCCAAGCCTCTATTGAGGAAGGTTCAACGACCATCGCGCAAGCGAGTACATCACAAGCGATTGGTGATGGAAATGGGGAGTATCCCTCTAAGGGATAGTGATATGGTCTAATCTATACAGTGATGTATAGCAGTTCACAAGAGAACGTATAAGGTGTAGCGAACCTTATAGAATATAAATGATTTTGGAATATTGCCTACTTTGACGAACCTTACTTTCACGGTATATTTACAGATTTTGTGTTCCCTGATGGTACAACTCCATGTTGGGAGAGCGTAAGTTGGCTTCAGCAATATTTTATGAAGTGGTTTAATAAAGAACGTACTAAACAAGTTTTGACCTTTCCCGTGGAGACAATGAATCTGCTGGATGACGGAGCGAATTATGTAGATCAAGAATGGGCAGATTTTGCCGCTGAAATGTATGCCGAAGGGCATAGCTTCTTTACTTATCGTAGTGGCAGTGTTGACTCACTCGCGTCATGTTGTTTTGCTCCCGATACTCAAGTGCTTGTTCGTTCCAGTGACGGTGAACGTTTAATACCCATTAAAGAATTGCATGATACCAAGTGGGCTGATAAGAGAAATCTGACAGTGTTCCATAACGGCAGTTGGGTGTCTGCAAAAACTATCGCATTACCGGCTGTGCGTCCTATGTATCGCATAGAGACAGCCAACAAAAAAGTTGTTGAAGCAACTGACAATCATATCTTCCCCACTTTGCGCGGAGATGTGCCAGTCAGCGAATTAACTACTGATGATTACATTCTTTGTAATACTCGACCTTTAATGGCAGTCAAAGAACGCGACTTGCATCTTACTTACGAACAAGGGTTTCTGATTGGTATGTATTTGGGAGATGGGAGTATTCGCCAAAACGAGACGAAAAATCATGCCATTTATTACTCAACTGACTTCTCTTTAAATGAAGCCAAATATACTAATTGTATAGGCGCTATGCGTAAGGCTTTATCTGATTGCGATATTGACAGAGACTTTACATTAGGTACACCTTACAACAATGTATATCCTGTGCGTATTAGCGGAGAAGAAGTGGTCACATTTATTCGGGAATATGTAGTGGGTAAGTATGCCGCAGAAAAAGGGCTTAACCCATCTATTTTCGCGCAATCTTACGATTTCCGCAAAGGCATATTAGATGGACTATATGCAACAGACGGGGGCAATAGCAACCGTATTTATACTACGTCTGAACGCCTCGTTCAAGACTTGGAAGCTCTGTGTACATCGTTGGGTTTCAGCACTGTGATTGATGTGTCAGATCGCACAGATGAAAAATGCATTATCCGAGAACAAGAATATAATCATAACTACCCGTTGTGGTGTGTTCGTTGGTATACGCCACAAAACCGGCGCACATTGGCAGACGTATATAAAGTAATCAACAACGGCATCTATTTTAAGGTGCAAAACATCACCAGTGTAGCAAACAATTATGACTCTGTGTATTGCTTTGAATGTAGGAACCAAGACGAGCCATATTTTACGTTGCCCAATGGCATGATCACCCATAATTGCCGTTTACGTAACGAGCTGCAAGACAACACCTTCTCTTATACGTTAGGTGCTGGAGGCATTGCAACCGGCTCCAAGGGCGTTATGACCATCAACATCAATCGTTTGGTGCAGTGGGCTGTGCGTGACGGCATTGATATATCTGATGCAGTACGGCAGATTGTAGATGAGTGCCACCACTATCTGATAGCGTTCAATGAGATTATGAAGGACAATTTTAAGTCCAAACTGTTGCCTGTGTACGATGCAGGCTATATCTCTTTAGAAAAACAATTCTTGACCATAGGCATCAATGGATTTGTTGAAGGTGCAGAGTTTCTTGGCATAGATGTCTCGCCCAATGAAAAATATTTTGAGTATGGTGAAAAGATACTAAAACCTATTTTTGAAGCGAATAAAGCAGCTCGTACAGATGAACTGATGTTTAACACTGAGTTTGTGCCTAAAGTGAGTGGGCACATAGCGGCATAATCCATAATCCGCTATTCTGAAATTTCTTCTAATTGACTTGGAACCCCAGCGGTGGGCGACAAGGCGCAAGCGTAATGGTAGCGTGAACGACTAACTGAAGAAACCTCATCGGAATTATATGAGGGTGTGATAGTCTGAACATCCGGTATAACCTAACTGAAGCCGGAGAAGAAGGGTCGAATGTGAAGACATTCTTGGAAGCACCCTTCTCGCCAGTCAATAAATTGAGCAATTTAATATCAGATTTGATAAAGGGTTGTCAGTAATCGAAGCCTAATATAAAGACTGGTCACAAAAAGTAACAGAATGGCTGAAAACCTTGGGGTGAAAAATGCCAAATGGGACAAGGCAGACGGGTTGTTCTCTCCTCGCGAGTGTTATAACAGCTACTTTTTCCGTCCCGAAGATGATGGTGTCAACCTCATAGATAAATTTATCCTGCACGGTAACAAGCTCACACAGTATCTTGACGGCGGCAGCGCTAATCATGTGAATCTGCAAGAGCATTTAACCAAGAAGCAGTATCAAATTATTATGCAAGACGCCATCAAAACAGGTTGCTCTTACTTCACCTTTAATGTGCGTAACACTATTTGCAATAAGTGCGGTTATATTGATAAACACACTTTAACAAAATGTCCTAAGTGCGGGTCTGAAGACATTGATTATGCAACGCGCATTATAGGCTATCTAAAGCGCGTATCAAAGTTTAGCGAAGCTCGGCAAAAGGAGGCTGCTAAGAGGTATTACGGCAATGCTTAAATACACTTCTTATACGGTGGTGTTTCAAGAGGTTCCCGATGAAGTCAGTTTGGCTTTTGAGGTGAGTGGTTGCCCTTTTAAATGCGAGGGTTGCCACTCCCCACACCTGTGGGAAGACGTAGGGGTCCCATTGCTGGCATCACTGGCAGATGTTGTCGAGCAGTATGCGCCCTATATCACCTGTGTGTGCTTTATGGGTGGCACACAGAATATCGACGAGCTGTGTAAAGCGTTGCAAATTGTGAAGACTTATCACCTAAAAACTTGTGTATATGCAGGCAATGATAATTGGTCTGAAATGGCAGACATATTGCCTCTTACTGACTATTTGAAAATGGGCAGCTACCAGCAATCTTTGGGCGCATTAAACAGTCTTACAACTAATCAACGGTTTTATCGTGTAGAACACGCACCGCTTGGCCCAGAACTTATAGACATAACATATTTATTTCAGGAGACTAAATGAAACGACCAACTAATATACATATTCGTTATACTAAGGATTATCCCGCCGAATTGGGGTATATCGGGGATAAGAAATCAGACTGGATAGACCTTTATACAGCCGAAACAGTAACTCTGCAAGCCGGTGAGTACACCCTCATCTCGCTGGGTGTTGCCATGCAGTTACCCGATGGGGTAGAGGCTAATATTGTCCCTCGTAGCAGCACCTTTAAAAATTATGGTGTTTTGCAAGCCAACTCAATGGGCGTGATCGACAACACATATTGCGGCGACAACGACATCTGGAAGTTCCCCGCTTACGCCACCAGAGATATTACCATTCCCAAGGGTACACGCATTTGCCAGTTCCGATTAAACTATACAATGCGGACCGAGTTTGGCGAAATCAAATTTGAACCAGTCATTAGTCTCGGTAATGCTGACCGAGGCGGGTTCGGCAGTAGCGGCAAGTAGAGTAAAAAAAATAGGGAAGCTATCATACACAGCTTCCCTATTTGCATATATTGTTTTATGAGGTGAGGAACAAATGGATATAAAGAACATCTACCCCAATCTGACCGACGATCTTAGCACTTTAGCCATTATTGCCAATCAGCTTTTAACTGAAATTGATTTGCAATTATCCCAAGCACAGGTTATAATTAAATCAAGCGATGACGTGTACTGTGTAAATTAGGAGGGACACATGAACGCGGTATACGCCAGACAATCGTTAGATAAAAAGGACAGTTTATCTATCGAAACACAAATTGAACTCTGTAAACAAGAATTGGGTATAGATGTACCCACAAAAGTGTACATTGACAAAGGATTTAGCGGAAAGAATACAAATCGTCCACAGTTTCAGGAAATGATGAAAGATATTCACTCCGGCGTAATCAATAAGGTGACGGTCTATAAACTGGACAGGCTTAGTAGGTCGCTATTAGACTTTGCAGAAATGATAGAGGTATTCAAACAACACAATGTAGAGTTCCAGTCTACACGCGAGAAATTTGATACCTCTACCCCAATAGGCAACGCCATGTTGAGCATTATAATGGTCTTTGCCCAACTTGAACGTGAGACTATACAGTTGCGTGTCAGGGATAATTATTATATGCGCTCGGCAAACGGAGCATACGACTCCACAGCACCTTATGGGTTTATCAAAACCAAGGTCGCCCTACAAGGTAAGTCTGTGAGTTCACTTGTATGCGACCCAGAAACGACGCAGATATTGCGCGGCATCTTTGACGCATACGCATACACAAGCACATCATTAGGAGCATTGGCGAGGCAACTCAATCAGCGGCGTGTGCCATCTCCGGGCGGTGCAGCATGGGACTCCTGCAAACTTAGCCGCATCATGTCCAACCCCGTATATGTAAAGGCTAATGCAGACATATATAACTACTATCGCTTAACAGGCATCAACATCACCAACCCGATTGAAGCCTTTGCAGGCGTGAATGGTTGTGTAACGTATGGGCAGTGGGATCACAAACGGCGTAAGTTCGACCAGCTAAAAAGCCTCACATTATCTATCGGATTACATGAAGGGTTAGTTGATGCGCAAACATTCTTGTTGTGTCAGAACCGTTTAAGTAATAACACACAGGTATATAATGGAGGACAAGGCAAACACTCATGGCTGACTGGTTTGATTAAATGCGGCTATTGCGGCAAAGCTATGAAAGCGGATGTAATGAAAAAGGGTGTACCAAAGTTTCGATGCTCTGGACATGCCAATTACGGAACTTGTGATGATAATGCGCGTGTATCTATTGCACAAGTGGAAGAAGCGGTTGAGACCCAAATCATGCAACACATCCAAAGACATTCCGACCTACAAGCACAACAGATTGCCGAGTGCGACATCAAGGAGCAACAATACAAAATACAAATCAATAAAATCAATGAACAGATTGACAACTTGGTGAACGCAATCGCTCAAGGCTCTGCAACGGTCATAGGTTATCTCAACGATAAAATCGCTGCATTAGAAACACAACGCCATGAAATAGAGGTTGCGTTGCAAAAACATATACTGGAAAGACCGTCACCCGAAAACACCCGACAACTGTATGACACGCTGGATATGTGGCCCTATATGGATATTGCACAGCGCCATGAAGTCGCCGCAATGCTGATAAAAGAGGTTCGCATATTTACAGACGAAATCCGCATCTTTTGGAAATACGACTTATAAGACCATCGAAAAACCATATTTTTATGAGTTATAACTGATAAAAATATGGGCCAATTTTACTCTAAGTCTGCCAAACCAGAACCACGGTCGATACCATCGACTCAGATTGGCAGACCTGACACGTCATCGCTTACTATGTTAATGCTTATTTAGTGTGCATAAACCTTAGCATATTGAGTAAAAAATAGGGAACTTACCAGCCTTTTGGGCCAGTAGGTTCCCTATTTGTGTTTAGGAGATTATGGGCAGTGTCCGCACACGCTCCATCAGATGAGTTAAGTATCCGTTGCCACCTAACCCATGATACGCTTCATACATACGCTCTAACGCCGCCAATTCTGACACGCGCACGCCATTGCGTTGAATGTATTTATCGCATAAGTGGTCAATATTGCAGGACAACATCTCTATTAGCCCTGCGTCTTGCCGTTTCTGTGCTTCGCCAAACGTGACCATGGTGGTGGTCAGTGTCGTAACATCTGCTTGCAGTTGGTCCAGCTTGTTTTCCAGAGTGTCACTCACAGATTGCGCTTCCGCATCTTCTTTGTGGGCCTTGCGGTTTAAGCACCACATAATGACTTCTTTAATAGCTACTACAGCGGCCACACCAATGCCGCTATATATAGCTATGGATAATTGTTCGGCCATACAGACCTCCTCTCATTATGCAGTTTTCTTATCCTGCTTTGCCTGCCAAACCATTGCTTCACGGTTGGCATCTATCCATGCGTCGAGAGAACCGTACAGTGCATTGATAGCCAGCTTCATTTCCTCAGAAATCAGTAGCTCAAACTGCTCCTTGCACTTAATACGGGCAAGCTCCTGTGCGTGTTCATCGAACGCGCCCTGCTCCTTTAGCACGTCAACAAAGGTCTGATTTACACTTAGCACACAGCTCTGGAATATCTTCCAAGCCTCAGTAGCTAACTGTATCTGGTCGCTGGTTGCGCCCCTGCTTTTCAGCCAGCGCAGTGCCAGATAAAACAGCACAGTCATTACAAGGGGTATTAGCGATTCCAGCGCTGTCGCAATAATAGTAGTCCAATCTATACTCATAACATTCCTTTCTAACCGGCTATATCCTCACCGTCATCGTTCATATCGGGGAAATCCTCAAATTCAGGCACTTCATCCTGCGTTTTCTTTTTCTTAAATACCACATCGCATATACGTTTGAGTATCAGACAGCCGCACTCTAAGCCGATCACCGTAAAGACAGACTCAATAAGTTGTGTCTGTTCCATGCCGGTAATCATAAAGCTGACATATTGTAGCACAGTAAAAACACACAGGAAAATGGCAATAAATATCAGGCACTTGGTAGCAAATCTTTGATTTAGTCGTGGAATTTTCATAACTCTTTTATATACTTCATCGAGGCATAGCCGGTACGGGATATACCATTCACATACGTTGCTACCTGCGCCCATTCGTTATTGTAAGGAGTAGCCAGAACCTTCATGCCCTTACGCAGCACCATAACCTTAGAGGAAGTGACGCTGGGAGCCGTGCGGAGATAAACATTACCCGTAATCTGACCGTGATAAGTGGTGTCCTTAACAGGCATGGAGGGCGTGGCCGATTCACTCGGCACATTCTCGTATTTAAACTTCTTAGTCATTAAGCCACGATAAGTCCATGCAGTTTGAGACAGGCGAGTAACTACACAGCCATATTTAAGCCCCTTTTCCTCAACCACCAGCGGTTCACCATTAGGCATAAAGCCGCATATCCAACCTACATGGGTAATGGAGCCGGGAGCAGAACCCTTAAAGACCGCTTCGCCAATAACGTATTTACGTGTAATAGTCTTAGTGGAACCTTTGGCGGTGCAATATCGAGCGTAGTTACCTTTAGCGTTGGTGTCATTTTTAAGGAAATAGTCACACAAACCCTGACAATCACACACAATACGCTTTTCGGCCACCCAATTCTTAGTAGCTGCCTTATAATTAGCCAGCGTCCAACCATTAGGCTTGTAATATGTGCGCCACTTCTGGTCGAGTTTTGACTGAGTGCAAACAATGCCAGTAGTGCCAAAGAGGTATTCCCATTCACCGGCAACGCCTACCTTATTAAGCGGCACAAGCAGTTTAGCCCCTTCCGGCACAGACGCACGTTTGGCATGGCTCAAAGCAAATTCTATAAACTTCGTTACGTCGTACACTTATTTCACCTCCTTCACATATTTGGTACTCATATATCCGACTACACATTTGCCACCGATAAACGCCGTGCATTTGTGCCAGCTTGCATTATGGGCGCAAATAATAATGGGTGTACCTTTAGGCACAACCGCCAGAGAAGCGGTAAGAGTGCTTGCCCCTTGGCGAAGCCGCACATTGCCAGTTGTTTTGGCGCAAATGCCGTATGTTGCTTGCACACCCACTGAGCCATCCATATAAACAAAACCATAACCGGTATAGGGGTCGTAGCCCTTTTTGTAAAGGTCAATGCAGTTATTCTTGAGCGTGTCATACACCGCAGACTCCGAAGGCCAATCTCCATTGTCGGTATAATACTTACTCATAATCAACCCGATCTTGCCTGCCACATTAGGCGCAGACATAGAAGTACCAGACATATATACGCCAGACGCACCAGTGTGGCTTAATCCCTTAATAGATACACCAGCATCGGCAACATCCATCTCGTTGTGCCATGTACTGAAATTGGCTTTTGCGCCATTGTCGTTGATAGCGGCGACACACACAGGGTCGTGAAAACAACTCGGCCAAACATCCAACTTCGCTTCCTTGCCGTCATTGCCAGCCGATACACACACCGGCACATTTTCATCAACAAGTTGGGAGATGAGTTTGCCCTGTTGCACAATGGACGGATTAACGACACTGCCGCCACCGCCTAAAGACATATTGACTATATATTGATGTGAAGTGTCAGCCTTAACACGTTTCAGAATGTCGGCTAAAGCGGCATTGGTGTCAGATACTTTGCCAGTGCCATTAGGCAATACGTTGTAAGACAGCACAGCAGCTTCGGGACACCATTCAATGAGCTGCCCAGCCACAAATGTGCCATGTCCGTTTGTGTCTGTGGCGGGGAATAGGGATGAATACCGTACCTTTCCCTTGAGCCAGCCCACAGGATTTACACCGCTGTCTATAACGGCAAAAATGACATGTTTGCCCTTATAGCCCTTGGCGTGAAACGCATTACGCATCGTTTGATTGTATACTTTCGCGTTCACAGGAACCTCCTTTGCGGCAAAATAAAAGGCGGGCATCTCATAAGACACCCGCCCGATTATTCAATAACTTACAGTTCGATACCGAGGAAGTTCAGTATCTCTACCCACAAGGGCATATCACCAGTCTTAGGAATCTCCATAGTAGCAATTTCTACCTTGCACTTCGCGCCCCAGCAGATAGACTTGGTGGTTTCGCAATAATTACCAAAATTCTTAATGATGTTATCATTGCTCATGCAAATTGTCAGATTCTCAACATCAGTTATAGTAATATTCAGTACGCTAAGAGCCGCTATTGCCTTCTCATAGTCGGCGGCAGTCATCAGAGCTTTGTCCAATTTGTTCTGATCGTAATATACTTCGCTGACCATGCCATTAGCCAGATTGCGGACAAAAGTAAAATCGCCTAACTTAACCTGCGTAGCGTCGGCAGAAGCAACAATCTGCTGGCCCTTATAAGTACATTCGGTTACATCATTGCCGGACTTGAGCACAACCTTAACGGTGGGGTCATTGCCGATAACTTTAGCAGAGAAAATGGGGGTAGTGATACCACCAACGACATCCTCCTCGAACTGGGTAGTAGTGACCTCAGTTATACGAGCCAGATCAATCAGCTTATAGTCCTCCATTAGAAACGCATTGGCAAACGCCTGCACAGAGTTCTCGCCCACAGCATAGCCGCCAAAGTATACGGTATCACCAATCTTAGCGGTGCTATTAGTTGCTATACGGAAGAAGTCGCCATTGATTCCCTCAACACGTTCCAGCTTATACAGCACAACATTGTATTTGTCGCAACCCGCAGACTGCACAGTGACATTGCTCCAATCGAAAGCAAACGCACAGCTCATCGCAAGTATCATCATCAGAGTTACAATTATTGCTACAATTTTCTTCATTTGAGTTCCTTTCTTACATTCATAAAAACATTGATATTAAGTCGTGACGTCTATCCTGGCATAGCCGCCCCTTGCGTGTACATTGCCCTGACCATTTATCGTACAGTTTTGCGTGACGGTATATCCATAGTCCGGGCCGTGATTTACGCAGTTTGCCGCTGTCCTCACGCACTTGTTATTCACAAATATACCGTAATTCTCGCTTCCGCCCATGATGGGGCTTATCTTTGTATGCAAAATTACAATATCACCTTCCCAAACGGTATAAACTCCGTTTTCGGTAATTATCTCGTTGTTAATCTTCACATAACGTTCGCCAAATGTGCCAGAATTATCCCATGTGCCGGTTAATGTGATAGTTAAATTTACACTTGGGAGCAATAACATTCTACGTTGTTTAAAAAAACGTCTATCCATAAGTTAATGCCTTTAAGTTGCAACGTTAGGTTCAACTACTTTCTTAAATATCGCAATTTTATCTTTAATGGAGATTTCAAAAGTTGCACCCGGAGTATTCCAATTAGGCGTATCACCAATTTGACGCATATCTTCTGGAAAGGCAATGATATGATCAGCCTCATTAGATAGGGTTAATGTGACCCAACACTCAAAATATTGGTTGGACGGCCACAAAAATTCTATATTAGAAACATTGGTAAGATAATACTCGTTGGCATCGGCTAATGTTATGGTAGTTGGGCTTTCCGTATAAGTATTACGAGTAAAGATTCCGGGTGGTCCCTGAAGCGCTATTACTTCTTGCCAGTCGCCGGTAACGGCATCTTTGATTTTCATAATTGACACATAATCACCCCGCTAACTTGCGATCTCCGTCCATTTGGAGCTTCCCGCCTTGGGCTTGTAGACGGTGGATTTGATGTGCTGCTCGGTGCATTGCCACGTTTTGCCGTTGTGGGTCACTATGGTGTCTACCTCAATCACCGTGCCGTCCTCGATGTCGCCCCATGCGGGATAGGTCACGGTCTGCACCGCCCAATATGTGCCGAGGTTTGCGGCAGGGGGCTTGTTGCGGCTGTATTTGAGGGCGACATATCCCTCTACCGTATCCCCGGCTATATAGCGGGTCTCGGCGTCCCACGGTGCGCCCTGCGTGGGGGTGGGGGTAAGCCCCGCCCGCGCCGCCGTCAGCACCTCTACAAGGTCGGTCTCGTGCGCCTCGATTTCCGCTTTACGCACGGCTACCAGCGCCATAAGTTCACTGCGCGTCATTCACATTCACCCCCAGCTCCGCCAGCGCGTCTATATAGTCCTGCGTGGTGGCCTGCGCCTCATGCTCCGTCCAGCTCTGGACTATCGCTTCGCCGCTGTCCTCCCATATTTCGGTATAATAAAAGCCCTCCTTTGAGGGCATGGGGGAACGGGTCACGGGCTTATAGCCCAGCTCCTTTATCGCCGCGTCGTCATTGGTGGAGAGGTGCGCCCCTGCGGGGTGCGTCACACCGTTGATTATAAGCGGCGATTCCAACTCAACCGGCAGGCGTAAATATTCGGGATATTCCCCCACCAGTTTGGCATAGTTTGTGTTTAACATTGTACCTCCTTTTTTTACTAAACTGTAAATTCCGCATACCTGAAATAGTATGTAGTTTGGTACATACGCAATGATATATCGTTGCGTATCATAGACTTCGGAAATGCATACCTGAAAGTCGTTGACTCACCGGGACTCATTCCAGCCACTTGTTCACCATTTATTTTTACAAAAATCGCAAAACCTTCATATGCTGTTCCGGTTATAGTAATCACGGATTCTTTTGTTATTACAAAAACTTTCGCGCCAACAAACTTTTCGCCATATACAACTGACACCCCATCAACTGTAAGCGTTAAATTGTATTCAAATGTCTGCGCTGCTGCAACAGATAATTTATATTCGCTTTTCTGTTTAATCATTCTACGCCGTAAGGCAAACTGCAATGGTATCATGCGCTCACAACCTCCTGTACTGCCCACACGCCATTGTATACATCAAATTCATAGGTCTTGTTTGCCTCTATTGCCGGGGCCGCGCCAATGAATGTGCCACTAAATGACACCGATACACTACTACCCGTAGTAAATGTGCCATGCGCCCAGCCGGATGCGGGAGGGGTGAATACATATGTACCCACAGGATTGGATACGTTATATATGGTGTTTGCCGTCAGCGCCGCGCCGCTGGCGGGGAGGGAGGAAACATTGCGCGGCCCACTATCACTTGCATTAAAAAGCATAGTTCAATCACCTCATAATCAAAATATTCACAGTCAAATTCTCAGTCGGCGCATCTTCGCAAGCGAATGTAAGCGCATTAGCCGCCTGCGCTGTTGCCCGTACCTGAGAATCACAATACGCTAAAAAAGATACGGGAGCAGGAGCGATCATTATAGCATTAGTAGTAGTCACACCAGTCACCGCCACTGTTTGCGTATTATCAGTCCAACCCGTTGCAGACAACGTAACCGTTACAGTTATACTCGGCTGTGCGTAATCCGTACCCGCAGTTAAAGGCGTTTGATAATCTGTTCCCGCCACTGCTTGCGCCATCTTACCATTTGCGCCTTTAAGCACGCCTGATAATGTAGTATTAGTCGTGGGCTTAATCACTACCTGCGCCGCTATATCATCAATCGTAGTCGGTTCGTCATCTGGCACAATCCACACAGTAGTGCTGGGGTCAGTAGGGGCAACCGTACCAACGTATATACCATATTCAGAGCCGCTACCAGCCCCTATATTTACAATAGCCATACAATCACCCCTAACCCAACACAATAATCATAACGGTTAAATCAACAGTAGGCGTAGTGGTGCAACTAAATGTCAGTTGCCCAGCCACTTGCGTGGCATCAGCCATCACTTTAGCCATGCGATATGCCTGACTGGAATCGGCTTGCGCCTGCACCAATACCACATTATTAGCGGTCACACCAGCAACACTTACAGTTTGAGATTTATTGTTCCAACCCGCCGCAGTCAATATAGCAGTATAGAGCGTAGCAGGCAATGCGAAATCCACACCACTTTGAGCCGCAGACACACCGCCTGCACCGTCACCCTTCACAATGCCCTGCACCGTTATCTTATCCTGTTTACTATCGCTTTGCGGCACATCCAGTAAAGTCCGCATTTCAGCCGCCGATTTAGTAGTCAAAGCACCGCCAGTATCAGTCACAGCCACTTGATCTGCCACAGAACCGAGTTTACCATCATTGGTCAAATTGCCATGCGTATGCGTTGCAGAGGCAAAGTCATCTATCTTTTTACCGCTATCAGCTATTGCACCATCATTGGCAAACTGCACTAAATGACTGACAGCACCCAGCACTTTATCCACCTTGCCACTGGCATTACCGGGGTCAAATGTAGTCAATTCACCCCATGCGTGAATACCGTCGCCACGCCGCACTTCACCTGTGCCAGACACCACGCCAAAATCATTTGCACGAAGAATAGTGGTGGTGTCTGCGCTCCATTCGTCGGCTGTTTTTACAGTAAAAGAAGCCTTCTGTTTCAGCAAGGCATCTATAATTTGCATATTGCTGGTGGGCGCTATGCCCGCCTGTGACTCCACCCAAGAGCTGCCCGACATGGCGCTATCTGCACCCAACGGATCTACAAGCAATAAGCCAGCATATTCAGTTGTAGAACTCATTTTTCACCACCTTATGTTATTTCCTCATAGCACCAATCAGCGAGGGCCATAGAAGTGTTACCTATGGCAAACTCACCGTATTCACCTAACAGCACAGGTTTGATGAGCTTGGTTTGACGCAAACGAGAAGCGTCATAGTCAATATGCGACATGACCGCGCCCAGCGGCAAAATGATATGCAATCGCGAAGTATCATAATCCGTATGTCGCAACACACCCTGCATAGTGTACAACATTGTTAAACGTGCCGCGTCGTAATCCTTGTGTGTAAACAACAAATCACTCAGAGCACTAAGCGAAAGGCGACTACCATCATAATCGGTCATTGTGCCGCTGGCAGGCAGCCACAGTTCAGTCAGCAGACGATCTACCGCATAGTCTATATGGCGCAACACCAAGTAGGAGACATCCAAAAACCGCTCAATAGTCATATGAATACGGTTGCCAGTCTTATCTAACGTGACAGCAGAACGAGCGACCAGAGCATCCAGATTTGTAGCTATACGTTGCGATGTGCTATCTAAGAGAATCCGTATCCGCTGCACGGTACATCACCACCTAAACTGTTGCCTGATTAGTGCGGCACAGTTGCAGACCGCCAGCAGCTACAACTATTTTACTACCTTGTATAATAGGATACGCCGTAGTCAGCGCACCATAATACAACGCCTTGCCGCCAGTTGCGGAAGAAGATAAAAACCAGTGAGTAATAGGAGTGTTTGCATTGGCGGCGAAAGCGGCGAACTCCAAGGAAGCCGCATTAACGACTTCGCCAGCAGAGTTGGTAGTCCATGTTGCCGCCACATTAGTCAGCGCCTTGCGTGAGTAGTTGGCATCAGTAGGTTCGGTAAACCCCGTACCAGTATCTTCAGATATGGCAGAGGTGGACAACCCTAAATAATGTACATTAGGAATGGCATACGAGCCCTTGCCGAACTCCATCTGCAAGGTCTCAGTTGCGTGTTCTTTAGTTATCATACTAATTCCCCTCGTTTATCTGCACAAACACAAGAGTGCCGGTCACAGGGCGGTATATATCATTCAGCGGAGTGGTTATCTCTATCTGATATTGATATGGCCCCACGAGGCCCTTGGTTTGCTCCGAAGTTAGTTTGACATCAAACCATGAAGTATCGCTGGTACTGACTGAGATACCGTTGCCGGAACTCAAAGTCAACACATTGACTTCAGGTTGGTCATAAAGGTACAAAAAGAATTTAAGGGTCGTGCCGGACAAGCTCAGGTCGACATGATTGCCGTCCTGTCTGCCGACACTAAACGGGAGCACTTTAGTATCTCCCGCTATAATTCGCATTTCTTCTGCGACAGTATATAGGTTGGTCATACATTAGTCCTCCTTTGGAGGTGTAACGTGCATTTCTTCGAGCACTTCTCGCAGCATTTTTCCTATAAACCCCAACAGCACAGCGTTATCTACACCTTGGATTTGAAGCTGCTCTAATGCCCGATAAGCATTTTCTAATTTAGTTGTCATAGTTATCCTTTCATTCATTTAATCCGCTTTTAATAAAGGTGCTAAAGAGGGCTTGTAGTATGTAACGCCTGCGACATAATATTCAGGCAATGTGACTTGAACATATTCCCCAGCGCCCCATGCAAACCCAAAATACTTCTTATAATCAGCGAACTTCATAAAATATGTGCCACTGGTGCTGGACGTAACCGATACCGGCTGATAGCTGTCTGCAACGTATAATATGCGCCCAGAGCTGGCAACTTTTAAATAATTGTTGGCTTCAATCGCATCATTAGAAATGAGAGTTGCAGACCGTAAGTACACACATCGATCATTATCGTCAACAAATGTGCCTGCGTGACCCACAAACTCTAATTTGATATAATCACCGGGAACGAGCGATAGCGTTCCTAACCCAATTTGATCGAGGTCAATTTCAAAACGCCGACTTGTAGACCCACCGCCATTATCAAAACCATCTTTAGTGACATTTCTCCAAGTGCCAGTTTGGCCTTTTATGGTAATCTTAATGTCGCACGTCCATGTCGATAACCAGTTTGAAGGCGCAGTTCTCGAATACAATGCGCAAGTGAGCGAACATACATTATACGCCGAATAAGTATCAGGAAGCGTGATTGTACACCAAGCGGAGCCTATATCAGCGCCTCCAATTTGATAACCGCCAGCCGTATTACTGTACGGTCCGTTGCCATCGACTGACATCGTACCATTATAAATTGCCATATATTAACCCTTTTGTATTTGTTGTGTTTGTGTATATACCCACAGACTACGCTCCCGGTTGGTTAGTTCGCACTTCTACGGTAGACAAAGTAGAGTCTAAGTTGACCCACCCAAAATTAGATAGAGAGGCATTAGGAGTTACGCGACCATTATTATAAGTACACGTTTGCGAAAGCAAATACCACGGTCCATGTGAATTAGTTGTTGTCTCAATATAAACATACCATTGATACACCTGCATAACACCATTTCTGGGCGTAGGTGAAGCTTGAGGATGAAAATAAATGGTTGCATTAGGATTCGTATAGCGAATAATGTTATATGTAACTCCACTGCCCGATCCACCTGTGCCACCGCCACCAGTGCCAGTAGACCACGATCCATTTTGTAGCAAATTCCAATAATTGCCCGATCCATCAGTTACACGCAATGTTTCAACAGACATCGTACCAAATTGGTTCTCTTGAGGGGCGGTTACTATATAGCCATTACTACCAAATTGAATGCCAGCTCCCGCAGGAGTAACAGGGGAGGCGGGGTATTTGCCCTTAATGGTCAAATCTCCTTCGATGGTCAAATTGCCGAGAATTTTATGTATACTGTCTTGAGAGTAGAACCCGCCCATTACACCAGCACCAGCCAATACGCTTCCTGTAAATGTACCACCAATGGCCGTAATGTCCTTTAATATAGCATTACCCTCCGAATCCAGATATAGTTTATCTGCAAATTCCGCAGAAGTATTAGCTCTACCTTGAATCTTAAACCCATCAGACGGGTCCATATATATCTTCTTTAATCCGTCTGAAGTAGTTAGATTCATACCGTTTTCGTCTATGGTGAACGTATTATTGGCATTGATAATCTTCATGGCTTCGCCCAATATCAGATTACCCACCAGCAATCCGGACGCCACCCCATACGCCGTATCAGCCGTCCCCGGTATCTCTATCTCGCCAATAGCCAGCTTACACGTATCCCAATTATCATCGGTCATAAACATACCGTTATTGATAATTTTAAGCTGTTTAGGGCTGTATCCGTCTTCTGTGGCCTTACGGCCCCAGATACCAAACTGGTCTATAACCGTAGACTGATTACTGGCATTGATAATCTTATTCGCCGCCGCACTCAATGTACCTTCGATAAATTCACGCATAGGACTGAGACTCTGCGACTGCATAGGATTGAGCCAGCTATGCAATGCACTGCTGACCGTAGAGGACGTTTTAGCAGCGTTCTGGAAGCACTCAGCATACAAATCCTCGCTCATTCGAGCGTGATAATTGCTACCAAATACCAGTGAACATTTATCAGGGTGATCATACTCAACACCAATGCCCATCAGCACAGGATTGTACCAGTTGCCGTCCTCAAACTCAATATGGACTTGACAACCTAAACCCTTTTGTTCGATTTTATTGATGTATGCTTCATGCTCTTTGTCAAACATCAAGTTGACGCTATCCACACTAAACTCAAAGGCGGGCTGAGATACACGGTCCAACACCTCTAATGCGCCGTCCAGCAGTTCAAAGGCCAGATTTTGTGTTTCCTCATAGGTCGCGTTGTCCAACGGCACAATGTATGTGTTCTCATACACGTCAGCCAAAGTGTAATCACCTAAAGCGGTTATTTCAGCGGCAGTCAGGTAGTTAGATAAAGCCAACCCCGCAGATGCAGCCTGACGTTGCTCTTGATGGACGGCAATTTGCGCCTTGCTCTGTTCAATAAGACTATCACAATACTGGCTACACTTTTCGCAGGCATAAATATTCACCGTTGCCTGTGCCACATTACGGTCTACTTCTGTTATCGTATCAGCATACGCTTGTATCTCGCTGGGTACAACACCCTCGCCACCGGCAGGCACAAACGTAGGAATAGGAGGGTAAGCATCGGCGGCAGTTACCATTGTCAACAGGTCAGTGCTGCTTTTGCCATCTATCCATGCCCGTATATTATCCACAGCAGTCTGCGAAACAGCTTGCATCGTATACGGCGTATTAACAGTACGAACCTGTTCACCAGCCGCTCGATACCGTTCCACTTCAGACTTATTCGCTTCATAACCGAGTATCTTTAGATTCTCATTTTTTATAGCGGTCAGTATATTGCCATAAGCGGAAGTACGCCCCATAGCCGCCGCAACATCATCCTGCCATTGCTTAACCTTGGCCCACATAGCCGCAGGCATGACATCTTTAAAATAGTCATACTTGTAAATACTGGCAGTGCCAAGCGGATTAACAGTAGCAATACTAAAATCGTCTGCGCCATACACTTGCAGTTCCGTTACCACATCGTCTGCGGAATCAGATATTGAGATATGCTTTAAAAGTGAGGTGTATCGGAATACAATCCCCGAATCCTTAATCAAATCATCGGGCGCATAGACCTTTATCTGTAAGTTTTCCGTGTCAAAAACGAATACACACTCATAAGCGTCCATCGCTTCTTCCATTAGAAAGCCGTACATAGACGCATCAGGCATATCAAAGGTACGATACCGACTATACAGCGCACTGCTCACATAGCCTATCGTCCAACGAGGGCAATTTGCCAGAAAATGTCCAAGCAAAGTCTCAGTGCTGGCGGCGTTAGCAGGGTCATACAGACGATATGTGCCTGCACTTAGGTTCGCCGCCTTGCGCCCTAACGTATACTCGTAAGATTCGCAGTCTACTGACTTACTCTTATGGATACCATCATTACTTTCATCGACATTGGTGATTACGAACCAACCGAAGCCGCTGATATGCACGAGATTGTACTTGGTCAGCGCACCATAATAAAAGGTGGCATTACCAGTATCATCCACCGAATACGCTTCAAACGACGCTTTAGATGTAGATACCAAATTCAGGTCAAGTTTTAACCCAATAGGGTCTTTGATAATCCCCACTTTAGTAAAATCGGGGTGTGCCACGGTCAGGACAGGTATCTCATAGCGGTCAAACTTATCAAAGCTAAACAGCATATTTTTACCCTCCTATCCGTATAAAATTTTCGTATGTCAGTTTTAAGTTAGAGACCTTGCCGGTGCATTTTAACGTGTTTAAACCGTGTACCAACCGCAAAAAATGCGCGTTAAAATTGTTGATGCGAATTGTGCCTAATGAGGACATAACCTCGCCAGTACGCCCATTAACCGTTATTGTTTCACCGTCAGCCAATTCCGTAAACTTAAACTCACGGGTCACACTATCGGTCGTGTTGATAATAGAAAACTCCGTGCCGCCGTCAAGTGTGAACTCAACAGTAGGGTAGAGATAATCATAGCTGGCAGAACGATTGTTGACTGTTATAGTACCGCCGTCAGTAGGCGTGAAGGTTACTGTCTTAGCATCGCTCCATGCGCCACCGGCATCGCAGGTCATTGTCAGGTTAAATCCGTTTGTACCGGCCTTAATATAATAGTCATCAGGCTCATTAAATACACAGTTGAAGTGCATACCAGCATATTCAGGAGCTTGAATCACCAACTTTTTAAAGCCTAATTGCCCACACAGCCATGCGTGTACGGCGTTTACCTCATAAGGTTGTAACGGCTTGAGCGCCACGACTTCAATATCATACTCCAACGGATCATCAGGATAGACAGACAATAGAGTGTGGCGCTGAGAGCGTGTCGCCTTATCTATGGTAAGATTATTCTCTGAGCCTCCGGCGTGTTTATAGTCGGCAGAATCAAAGAACGCAAACATTAAACCGTAACGCTGGGAGGGGATACCGTTATATATAAATTGCAGCCCTTCATAGGCCAAATGAAATCACCACCAGTCCAAAATAAATATGTTGTGCGTATGTTGCTTATTGTTGCAAATGGAGTAGAACGAAATGAGCGTGAGGAGTCCGTTCATTACGGTCACTTCACAGACTGGCTCCTCACGCTTTGATTATCACACTTGCTTATTTGTTCGTTCATGGGTTTTCGTTTACAACCGCCCCGTCCGTGCAAGGCTATTGATGGGAACCCTAAAAATTTCCTCTTTAATCTGCTTTTTAAACGTCTCAGACCAACGCTCGATGGCCCGCACAGTGTCAGCATCAGTTGTGCCGTTGAAGTGATTGACAACACTAGCGCTGGGTGAATGAGTAGTATTATTCGCTACGGTTTGCGCCAGCTTCGTTGCCTGCTTCAAAGCACCGTCGCCACCAAACAACCCACCTATGCCTTGACTCATTATAGTGAACAAACGCTCGGCATCAGACGATGAGAACGTCAGCCGCTTCGCCGCCTTGATTGCCTGATCCTCGGTAAGCACCACTTCGCCCTTGCGTAGACGTGCATCAACCTCATCAGGCTTCTTTTTGACCAGTTCCTTAAAAGCGGTCTCAGAGTTAAAGTCTTGACCAACTACGCCACCAGTATGGTATTTGCGCGGAAATGCCTTTAGGTAAGACTCGTTCAACAAGCCTGCATTGACAGCATTTTGAATAGCGGCATAAGTCTTAGAACCCACCTTGCCATCTACCTTTAGCCCAGCGCCCATGCTATCATTCAAGAACTGCTGAAGGCCCTTAACGGTCATTTTGCCGATAACACCATCTACACCATTCTTCTGTGCGCCATAAGAACCGATATTGTATCCAGTGTCTACCAACGCCTGTTGCATCTGCGATATGCCCGCACGAGAAGATACATCAATGCTGGCAAGCATGGCGTTGATTTGATTCACCATGTTCTCGGTCTCAGCCATCATCTGCTGGAACATGGCAGAGATATTATTTAATGTTGCATCTAAGGTACTTTGCAGATTGTCCAGTATGGCATTATGCTGTTTTTCCAATCGGCTTAACTGTTCGTCGAGCAGCTTATTCTGCGCCTTAATATAGCGCGAATATTCGTCCAGACTATCATCCAGAGCATCACCCTGCACGTCAGCCGAACGGTCATACATCTTGTTGTCCAAATCAAGCAACTCGTCGTCGAGCTGTTCTTGCAATTCAAGCCGCTTGGCCTTAGCTTTAGCTGAATCATCCAAAGACAGAACTTCAATTTGTGCCTTCAGGTCGGCAATACGCTTATTTGCCGCCGCTACTTCTTGGTCATAAGATCGTTCATCACCAGCACGATTAAGCTGTTTTTTCTGGAAGTTGACGCGATCCTGATAAGCGGACAACAAATCGTCGTTGGCGTCTTTGAGCTTGTCAATACGTTCCTTTTCGGCATTATAAGCGTCCTCAGAAGCCTTCTTATCGGCCTCATAACGGTCTCTGGCCGAGTCTTCTGCCTGCTTTTTCCACCACTTATAATACTTCTCCTGAAGTGCCCACCACTGGTCTTGGTATTTCTTTTTGTCACCGAGGTATTTATTAAAAGCGTCCAAACTGCGCTTATAATATTCTTGCTCGGTGATTTGTTCCATAGCAAGCAGATGGTCAAGCTCGTTAATATACGCCTTATACGCTTCAAGCTGAGAGTCAGTAGTTTTCTTAGATGAACCAGATTTAGAGGAACCATAACGCTTATTGGTGGCAGCAGCACTCTTGAACCAGTCATCATTAACTACACGTTTACGCTGCGCGGCAATATAAGATTTGGCCCGTGGGTCAGCGTTGGGATCGTTCATAATCGCTTGTTGCGAATCTGTTAATCCACCCCATTTGATCGCACCAATGCTTTCAAATGCGCTCAATATTGTAGCCGCTGTTGCCTGCGCCGCACCACTAAGCAATCCAAATTGTGTAATTAGTGCCTGCAATGCGGCTTGCAGACCAGACGTATCAGGCTTAACACCCAACGCCTTAATAGCCGCTATACCATACTTCTCGAACTTCTCTATATCACCAGACAAATAAGCGGATATAAAGTCAAGCGTATCTAAAAGTCCGTCAGCATCAACATCCAAATTAAGGCCGGTGAGCTGATTGATGGTAGCAATAGCTGCCGCCACTTCGTTCTTGGTGCTGCGCCAATCCTGCACCGTGCCTATCGCGGCCTTGAGGTTTTTAACAGTGTCGCTGGCATCGTCACCAGCACTACGCGCCGCTGTCCATATATCATTCAGTTGGCCTTGTTCGTCTTTCAGGTCTTCGGTTGACCCAGCAACTTCTTTTTGCAAATACCCCAAGTCTTCTAAGATTGGAGTAATGTCTTCAACGGTTTTACCATATTGGACCGCAATAGTAGCCAGCGCTTGATATGCACCAGAATTTTGACGGGCCAATAACTGCGTCTTAGTCAACCCACCAGCTAATGCCGCCAAATTTGCATTACTATCCAAAGCCTGTGTGAGCGTATCAGATAAAACGGTGGTATCAGCCTGAATACGATTGGCTAATTCTACTGCGTCGCTTGCCGCAGACACAACATCCAAGTAAGGCCGAGCCAAATCAACCTCACCCAAAGTCGTAAGTTGTGTAGCCCACGTATTTGACTGAAGGCCAACATCAGTCAGTGTTGTGCGTATGGATTCAAGGTCTACTTGTTCTTGTTCGGTCAGTTTACCCGACTCTTTTTTACTGGCCTCTATCTCGTGCAAACGAGCCAAAGCAATTTCAAGCGCCTCGTTCTGATCGGCAGTTACATATTGCCTCTGGCCTGAATCTGCCGCCAGTCCAGACACCGCATATCCCTTAGCATCGGCAGAGGGCGCAACTTGCCAAGCAAAAGCATATTGAGTCGCGCCCTGTGTGGTCGCAATTTCATCCTTGAGCGCTTGTACGGCGGCTTGCCTATCTAATTCAGCCTTAGTCTTTAAAAGCTCTATCTGATCACGTATCTGTCCATTTTGCAGTTCCAGCTCTCGCTTCTCTGCTTCAAGCCGCTCAGTCCAATCGCCACCTGCTTTAAGCTTGTTGAGTTCTTCCAAACGGTCGGAAGTATCGCCTAACTTAGTGCGTTGTTCTTCTAATTTATCGTTTGCGCCCTGCCAGACGCCAATCGCTTCTTGCGTTTTCTGTTGAGCAAGTTCGATGCGGCGTATGTACCGATCAATCCATTTGATGATAAGACCAATCGCCATCGAAATTACCGCACTAAGCGCCATATTTAACGCCATATTGCCAACATTTAACAGCACATCTGAAAGTTTTAATCCCTTAGCAGTGACTTTCTCTACGCTGTCGCCTGTGCCATCCAACTGCACAGCATATTGCTGGAACGCGGCAGAGCCTTTAGTTAACTCTGCTGTGAGCTTTGTATGGGCGTCTGCTAACGTGTTGCCATCCGCTATGGACTGACTCAGAGCTTCATTATACTGATGTAAGAGAGATATATCCTTGTTGGTTAAGAAATTACGCTGGACGTGTTGCGCCAAGAAATTGCCAGATAAACCGTTCTTGTTCAAGGATGCAGTGAACAATCCCTCTTGACCGAACAGGCCCTTGCCGCGCTTACTTGCTACAAGACTAATCGCAGCTAATACCGAGGGGACTGCACCCAACTTACTGACAACCTTATCTAACCCTTGTATCAGTTGAGAAAGGAACTGCACGCCGCCAACAATCAAGTCTGAGCTAAGTACAGTTTGAGACAGGGACTCCCATGAAGCCTTTAAGGTGTTAATCTTGGCTTCGACAGAATCCATGTAGTTGAGGTATTTACGTTCAGCAGTACCAGTAGCATTGGCTGCTGTTTCAGTGAATTGACGGACCTTGTCATAGTTCGCCATCAAAATGTTAAACTGCTCCTGACGACGGGTTTGACCCAATGCAACAGCGACCGCACGTTGCTGGGTCTCATTCAAGCCGCCCCACTTCGCAGCTACATCATCCAGAACGTCTTGGTAATCTCGCCAATCTGTTGCGTTGGTACGCAACTTCACGCCAATACTATTTAAGACGGTTTCGACGTCACTTCATTCTGTTACTTTTTATGACCGTGCATAACGCGGCGGGGCGGGTTCTTCCATGAGTGTCTTCACACTCGACCCGCCCTCTCCCGCTTATAATGTAGGAATATACGGGATGTTCAGACTATCGCACCACCTCCGAGGAGGTGTCTTTTCGTTTAGTCGTTCAAGCTGGTTATATAACCTTGCTCCTTGTAGCCCGTCCTACCGGGGGTCCAAGATATTTAGAAAAGATTCGCATTTGCGGATTATGTATTATGCCGCAATGCCCCAAATGCTTAGGCTCTCGCCGGTTTCTGGATCAATTAACCGTCCCGCTTTTATATTACCAAGTCGCGCCAGCATAGACTTGACGGCTGTACCGACACTTTCCCCGCTCTGCTGGGAGACATCCATCAAGGTTGCGACAATACCAATCAGCCTATCCATAGATATGCCAGTTTGGTCAGCCAAGGTCGCAGTTTGTGACATCGCAGTTGCCAGCCCACCAGCAGAAGCAGCGGCTTCCATATCAACCGCCACTAATTTACTAACAACATCAGTAGCGCTACTGGCTTGTAACTGATAACCCTTGAGCGAACTGGTAAGCGCCTTAGTTGCGTCATCAGAGTTCATCTGACCCAATTTGGACAACATCATACTGGATTTAATCAGTTCTGACGTTTCCTGCATGGAGTAACCCTGACGCAACCAACCATCAGCCGCTTCAGCGACTTCCAAGGTGGTAGCACCAATCGCCTGCGCCAGTTGCCCGTAGTCTTCCAATAAACCACGAACCTGTGTGCGATTCAAACCTGACGCTATCTGAAGGTCGGTCATTGCTTTGTCTAATTCGACAACATTGGTAACTACTTGATGAATGGCGTTAGCGGCAACAGACGTAATCTGTGCTACGGCAAAACCGTATAATGTGTCACCAAACATATCGCGCAGCTTTTTGTTGAGTGAAGTGACTTCTACGCCAGCCGCTTGGCTACGCCGTTTAAGGTCGTCTAAAGCGATAGCAGCTTGATTACTGTTTTGCCACTGGTCTGCATTACCAATTTTCTGAATAAGCTCCCGCCACTCTTTAGTGAGCTGTGAATTACGCTGTATACCCGTGGCGTATTGGTCAAAATACGCCTGTGCCTGAGATTTTAACCTCTGGAACTGGATACCCGCATTAAGCGAACTGTTTAACTCACGAGCGGCAGTTTGCAGGTTCCTTAATGAAGACCCAAACCCCTGATATGCTGTTTGTAAATTGGTGATTGCCGCCTGTTTGTCTGCGACGTTATTGCTGCTTATAGCTACTTCTAATTGGGCATAAGCAGCTCGTAATGTAGCTAAAGCATTAGTAGCGTCCGTAACATCGGCAGACGACAAACCTAAACGCTGAATAATGGTTTTTTGGTTGTTAAAGTATCCTTCGCCAAAAGTAGCTTGCAACTGGGTAAGTTTGTTCTGCAACTTATCCAAATCGGCCAGTTCTTTATCTGCCTTCTTCTGCGTTGCCGTAGCATCCTTTTGTTCGACCTTGACATTTTTGAGAGCGATTTCATACTGCTGTGCAGCATCAATCAACAACTGCCACTGTGCTTGCGAAACTTTAGCACCGGAACTTTGTACGGTCTGTATGTCGGTAATCTGTTGTTTAACCGCCTGATAACTTTGCACCAATTTGGTCGTATCCACCGTATAATTGGCAATATCCGGCGCAGATGTATCACTGTATTTAGCGTAAACAGATTGCCCGGTTTTTGCTGTGGCCGCAGACGCTTTAGCCGCCATTTCTGAGTGCATTTTCTGCACCGCATCAGCCGCTTTAGCTGCTGCCTCCGACACATCCCAGCATCCCTTCTTAAAGGATGCCAGCACCGTCTCCACAGCAGCACCGTTCATGCCCGCACCTTGCAATAAGCTACGTAAAGCATCAGTCGCCGCTTGAATATCAGTAGGGTTCAGCAACGGGGTTAAATCTCGGAACTCAACGCTCTGACCGCCATTCAATTTGGCATACGTGTTAATTAGTTCTTTAAGAGAAACAACACTATCTTTAATCTGCTTATTGTATGCCTGAATTTGGTTAGAGGTATTCTCAGTACCAGCTTTAACTATTTTATTCCGCGCCGTATTGATTTCTTGCAGAGAGAGCTTAATCGCTTGCAACGCATTGGCGGTTGCGTTAATTTGTTTGGTAGTTGTACCTGACGCAGCACCACTAAGGTCGAAATTACTAAATTTGACCTTGATTGCATTTTTGTCGAAATAATCTTGTACCTGTTTGCGTAACTCAGAAATAGTAGCCCCACTCGGCACTAATTGAGTAAATACTTGAAAGTCATAATTGCTCATTCTTGCTCACCCCCTCGTTCACGCACTCCGTAAGCGGGGTTAATTTGTACAGTGCATCCCGGCACAGCCTTCTCCATCAAGTCGGCCACCTTTTGCACAAAATGCGATCCTGCACGAGTCGAAACGGCGCGAACGCGCATACCACGCCACTCTCCATACGGCGCGTTTGCATCGTCATACTCCCATCCATTGTTGAACAAATATAGCAAATCAGCCTGACCGCTCGAATAATACGGATTTTTATGGTCTGGTAAAAAGCTATCACGCATAGCAGTATCGTGGTCATAATCGACTGTAAACATAGCAGTAGTACCATCTATCTTGACCGCACTTGCCTCCGCTGTAATACTACCGGTTGTCGGTATAGCGTTATTAGCCGCCAATTCTGCCATATTCGCCAAACGCTCTGCTGCCCGTTGTAGGGCCTGCGGTGCAACACCACGCCCCATCAGCTTCTTAGGATTCTTCTTGAGGTATTCCGCTAACCTCTCCTCTAACGGTTTCATTGTCACCACCGTTCCTATCTCTAAATTCCAATATCTTCGGTACTAACTTGTCTTCTTGATTTAATTCTTTGAGATCTTGCACAGCTTGCAACACAGACTCCACATTGACACCACTAATCTGTTTATCCATCCACTGATTTGCTTTGTCTAAAAGGGTCTCCATCAGCAAATCCACAGCATTCTTATGTTGTATATCCAGTAAATGTTTAATCTGCTCCTCAGCCGCATCAAACAGACTGCGTATAGAATCCCGCACATCTTCACTGCACGCTTGCCACAACTTGTTATAAAAATCCGTATACATCAGCCAATTCCAATGCCGGAGAATATGGTCTCTGTCTATCTTGATGTTAGTTACAATGGCATTAACCACCGATAAACGTTGAGCAAAAGTGCGCAATTCGGGATAATACCTATCTGCTCCTACAACTATGGCAGTGATTTCATCCCCCATGCGCATACACTGTTCAGGCGAAAACGCAGGATTAACCTCAATTGTCTCGCCTTCATACTCGAAAGTAAAAGGTTGCAGCATTTTCGCCGCAACCCATTCATCTTGCTTCTTAAAGTTGATATTTTTTGACATTTTTAATCCTTTCATTCTTTCCATGTCTACAGTTACAGCTTTTCGGTCAATTCTGCAATACGAGAACGCCAAATATTTGGCAGGTCTACATATCCAAATAGCGGGTCGCCTTTAAATGCTTGAATGCACCGCCTCATGCCGTTGTTACCCCCGGTAAACAGATGGCTGTCAGTTTGTGAAATAAAGTCGCCATCCACAAACACCTTTGCGCCAGACGATACACGACTGAGTATGATTTTAGCCATATCAACCGTGACATTCTCAAACTCGGTCAAGAATAATATTTCATTATCCTTAATCTCACTACCACGGCACGCCGCTAAATCCAGCAACCGAATCTTACCCTGCTGAATCAGCATTTCCACCTGCATCCGATCACCAAACTTAGAGGTCAAGATATTGCCTAACGCACCCGATAACAGCTTATCATTGACAGTACCGGGCAAATAACCTAATGCCTGCACACCACGCACCGCCACAGGATTACTCGCTATAACCACACGATCATATTTGTAAGTGTCTACAAGGTGCATAGCGGCAGTCAGAGCCAATAAAGTCTTACCAGAACCCGTCTTACCAGATATAAATGTGACAGTATTGTTCATCAGACTGTCAATGGCGCACCGCTGGAACTCATCTTTGGGCTTAATCTTGTCTCCCATAGACACCGAACGCAGTTGTTTATTATACACCGGCACAAATTCTTCGCCCGTCCAACGGAAGCACTCACGCACTTCCATGTCTATATCCGCATAACAGATCAAATATTCATTTGTCAAACATCCAAAGCGATTATCATCCAGTTGGTTCAAGAACGTCGCATATTCCGATTCAGCCATCACAACTTGTTTATAACCTGTGTAAACCTCATCATCCTCAACGCGCTCAAAGCGCTGCATATTCAACCCAAACACCTGTGTGCCTATTAAACGCATACACAAGTCTTGGCTATATATAATCTCACATGATGTTAAACACGCACTGGCTAATATCAGATTGTCGTTGGACAACGGCATAAAGTGTTTGTCCACTTCGGCCCGCACAGCCGTATCATCCACAACAACTGTATATTCGTCTTTACGTTCGTCAAGTAACCGCACCAATTTACGCGCCTGATATTTTAGTTCGCCAGACTTGCTATCACTGGTTTTGATATGTTCCAGTTCTGCCGCCGTCACACTGGATATGAAGAAATGCTCATTAAATGCCTGCTCCTGAGCGATGAGCAAAGCAGAAGTGTCATAAAAAGCACCCATACTACATTACCTTGGACAAATCATCCAGTATCTCATCTACAACACCTTTTTCAATCTGCTCTGCGGCATTTAAATACCAGTCTTTTGCTTTTTTCTTAGAAAATTCTTTCTTATCAATGCGAGTGCGGTTCAGCACAAATTCCTGCATAACCTCTACACTCTTTTTATAGGTGTTCATATATGCCTCAGTCTGCTCATACGTGCCGGACAAGCCCGACAAACTACCTGTATGTATAAGCGCCTGCGAACGAGGCAGACAGTACCTCTTATGCCCCGCCAGCAGAATCAACAGACCAGCCGACATAGAAATACCAGCATTGATGGTTATAATGGGCGTTTGACTGAGCGCACAAATATCCAAGAAGCTGAAAGTGCTATCCAAGTCTCCACCATCAGAAAATACCCAAATCACAATCGGCTTGCGTTGCTCAACAGGCACGCCATTGTCCTGTCGATTGATGGCTATAATATTCCGCGCCAACTCTAACAAGGTCTCGTCTATGTCATAATCTATCCAGAAACACCGATGATTGATAGCATTGTCATAATACGTTACCAACGCGGGATCAGGGAGCTGCAAATTTTCCAGAGGGGAGGGGAGTGCTACTTTGACTTCGTTATCTGCCATAAATGAAGGAAAACTCCTTTACTTTGTATTTGCGAGTTGGGAATACATTGCCACACCAATACAAATGGCTTCACATTCATCCTCGGTAGCGACAATACCAAACCGTTCTCGCACATAATTGACGCTTTGTTCTTTTAGTTGCTCTCGTTTGACCTTTGGCCCTTGTGCATAACCCAGCACACAGCGCCACTCCACCGGCATAGGACTTACTATCGGTATGCAATGGCAATATGCCCAGCCAATGAGCATACCGCGTAAACCACTCAGCATAATCATAGTTTTATCGTTGGCCTGTTTTTGTACGCCCTCCACAGCAATGTAATCGGGTTTATATTGCTCAAATAGGGCTACAATAGACAAAAACATTTCTTTAGTGCGATGGTCAGGGTCTTTATCCTTAGAAAGATCAATCGCCTCATAATGTATTGGCACACCATCATCTAACACAGCAACACCAGACACATTAGAAGCCTGATCGGTAGCTATCAATCGCATGAAGCACCACCTGCTATATGCGGCACAGATAGCTCATGGTTTTTCCATTTACGAAAAAGCTCTTTGGTGTCAGCCTTACGGAACACATAAATAAGTTTGTTATCATACCCCAAAAATACATCATACAAATGCAAAGCGGGGTCATTTACCAGATACGCTACAACCTGATTCCTATTAACCAAGAACACCATGTCAGCGTCATCGTATGGTATGCCGCCACAGGCAGGCATCGTCAACATTTTGTTTCATCCTTTCGTACAAGTAAAAAATAGGGAAGCACAGTGAATGTACTTCCCTATAAGAAAAACATACATTCAAAGTGCCACACCATTGCCCTTCTTCCATTATCACGTCATTACAGTGATAATCGAAAAAGAGCAATGGCGGTCAATCCATTGCTCTAACGTCTTAACGCCTACGCTTTTTCTCCTTGCGGCTAACAGCTTGCGGTGTTAATTTGTCATTAGTTTGTTTTAATAGCGGTGCGACACACTTGTCCAGCCCAATAACCGCAGTCGCAGTCGCGGGATCTACGCCAAGAGCGTCAAACATTTGCCGCGCCTCATCCACGGTAATATTATCGGCGTGCAGGTCCAGCGCAATAATCTTCGCCTGATAGTGCTCAGAGCAACAAGCAGAAGCACGCCAAGAACCCAATTTAACCGAATCGGCGCAAGCGTCATAAGTAGTGCCGCACCACTGACATTCCAGCTTCGGCATTACGCTACATCAGGGATGATGAAGGTAAGCAGATTCTTCTCCTCGGCGCAATAAGCAGGCATCGCCTTAATAGTGAAGGGATGCTTGCCATCAGTGGTCAGAGAGACATCTACGTTACCATCTACCTGAGCGTTGTCACACACGGCGTAACCATAATACATGATTTCCTTGTTGCAGATGTCACGGAACAGGCACTCTATCATCAGACGGCCAGACTTAGCAGAGACCTCGGCATTATCAACAACGCGAGAAGCCTTATTAGTCTCATTGGCCTCGTACTCATAGGCGATAAGGAACATATCGCCATCCTGAGAGCCAGTAGGAGGGGTGAAGGTGGTCTTATTACCAGTAGTAGCCATGCTGAACTTATCCGCAGTAGCAGTATCAGCAGTGTACTCATACTTCTTGGCAATAGAACCGTCCTTATTCAGCTTATAAGCATACTTGGCTATACCAGTACCCAGACTGCCGGTGGCTATCTCATGCTTCAGCTCATGCGTTGCCGCATCAGCCTTGTAGGTATAAGGCTCAAAACAAGGCACAGCGAACTTAACGGTGGCAGAAGAATCCTCAACGCCACTACCCCACTGAGCGCCAAGCAGAGCCATATCAAAGAAGGACGCATTACCGGCAATCTCCATGTTCTTAGCCTTTTCGATGGTCATAATGACATTCTGCATAGCGTCCAGAACTTCATTGTTGTCGACGGTGGCATTCATGCTTACATCTTCAATCTGGGTCAGATTGAACAGAATGGCATCATCTGCACCGTCAAAGAAAAGCACTCGACGGATTTTATCAATAACGAAACTCGACTTGTTCATTATATTCTCCTTTTATTTATGTTTTAGGAAACTCACCCAGCCAGTTCAGATACTTTTTGTCTATTTTTGTGCTGTCCATAAACGGGTTACTGTACATACCAGACAATAGCGATTGAGCAGAATTGATAAGCTGAATACGCTGTACGGCATCATAAAACTGGTAAATGGTGAGTTGCTGAACTGTTTGATGGTCGTATTTAAAACCTGCGCTGTTTACCATGGCAGAGATTAACGACACAAATGGAGACCGATACGGCTTACGTGCTGCGGCCTCACGGTCTTCTCTGTCCCAATCAATAAGCACCTGTTTGGTGCGCTCATTGCCCGGCTTTTCTCTCTGCTTTTGCATCATGTGAGAAGTTGCCAAAAACTCAAAAATCATACGGTGAATATTCCAATCAATCACCGTGCCATCTGGCCCGACTAAGCACATCTCGCCAACAGCATTAGTGTCAGGAGTTAAAGCAGACAGGTTCAAATCTCCAAATAGAATAGAAGTTTTATCGGGAGTTAGAAAACGGTAAAAGGCGACAAAGACTTCAAAATCTGTCACTTTGGTATAGTCAACGCCCATATCCCAAAGCACTGATTTCATATCGGACGGATACGCAGTCAACAAAGATACCATAGATAAGTAGTCGCGTTCACCATAATCAATAATCTCACGCAATGTGGGCTGGCGTATCGTAATATGCTCATTCAGCACATACGGGTCGCCCATAAACATCTTAATCGTATCTAAAGGCATTAAGGGTTTCTCCCAGATTGTTGTAATTACCCACACGATACCGCAGAATACGCAACCTATAACCATCCATCGGCTCTTTGCAGGCCCCCGGAATACGCCTAACTTCACCTATGCCCAATGACAGATTATTGTTTATCAGCCTATCTATGGCCGCCGCAATAGCGTCACGCCGCACGCCGCCGTCCATTACCATCAACACAGTTGGCACAAAAATCAAAATATCAACCTCGTACCTCGCCACCGCGTTATTGATAATTTTATCGTCATATACTTCGATACCCACATGGCACTCAGCCTGCTCGGTTGACCCCGGCATAAAGTCATACGGGTGTATCTGGTTAGTCAACTTAGAAGTTTGAATCAAATCAGCGGCAGGCAACGGTTTACCGGTCGTGTTAGAGATTAAGTCTACACACTCACGGTCATAGACTATGAGATTGATAATCTTTTTTTTAATATCGGTATACTCAGAGAGGTTCGGCATTAAATCCATCCACCTCCCGGCTTATCAAGATCAGCGTCGGGTGCAATATAATCACATATCATCAAATCCACATTGTCGGCAGATGAATCAAGGTCTTCAATTAACTTGAGGTCAATGTATCGACCCTCACCGAACGCACCGTTCACACTGTCATTAGCAGTCACCTTATAGCAGCGCAAATGCTTTGAGCCATCAGGATAATACAATATCTCAGTAGCCAGCCGCTTATCACGCTGTAAACAACGGGTCTCCTCGTTATAGGGAAGATACGCCTTAAACTGCTGTGCGCCCACGTCGCCGTATTTACCACCGTGCAACGTAGTAGAGTAAACACCAGAGTCAAATACGCACCATGCACTATGAATCGTGCTGTCATTAAGCTGAAACTGCAAATTCAGATTACATTGCTTAATAAAGCCTTTTAGCGTTACATCATCGGTGTTACTCAACTTGGTACAAAGCCATTCATAACCATTGAGTGTCAGTATATCGCCTATTTTAATATCGGCATCATACGGAGCATTGAACCATTTTTCCTCCGGCGCATCAGACGCTTTGACCAGCATACCAATCTGCACGCCACGCACAGTGGCAATCATCCACGCCGGATTAAGCGGAGCATCTAACATAAAATCTGCTCTTGCTTCTGCCACAGCCGCATCACGGTCAGTATGATGTTCGCCGTAATACCTTCTGTGCAAACCCCAATTAGTATTAGGCATCATCATCACCGCCATATTTGCATTTGATGTTGTCCAGCAAATGCAACATTTTAAAGGTCTCGCGTCGAATCAGCCGCACATCATCTTCACAGTCAATGCCATTAACCGTATTAAGAATAGTGATATAGTCAGCGTCATCGCATAGACAGGGGAAGGTGTAACCTGCGCCTTCTAACTCTAACGACAAAGTGCATAGATAGCACTCCAAATAAACTTCCTCGCCAGCGAGTTGATGCTCTCGCATTGGCAATATTTTGTATAAGCGTCCCGTCAACGCATTGAGAAATACAGTAAGAGACATAAACACCTCCTATATATGCAGAGAGGAGATGTCCCCGTTGTTATACGTATAGTCCATCATGCGATTGCGAAACTTACGATTAAGCGTGTTCATAATGTCGTGCATAGACGCAAGCAAATTGCCGCGACTATGATAGGTATAATCCTTAGACGACATACGATCTCGCAAATTGTCCTGATAACGAACACGGTGCTCAGTCCAGCCAACAGCCATACCCAAGGCGAGTATATCCACCTCAATATCAGTCAGGTCGGCCTTGAACTCGCCGTATTCCTCATCACGGTCAAGCAAATCATGCTTGCAGTATGGAGCAAAATTTGCTACTGCCTGCATCATATAGCCGTGCAACACAGCCTCGGCTTCTGCTTCGATCAGGCAGAAAAGGTCGGTGTCACGGAAATAGAATAGGGCAGCATTATACACAGTTGAGTATGATGTTGCCATCGCCTGTCACCTACATCTCAAAATTGACACCAAGAGTCTTTTCCAGCGCACGAACAGCCTTGACAGAATCCAGTTTGCCTTCATTGATAAGCTCTTGCGCCCTACGAGCAAGCTGTACCTTTTGCGTCACAGGCAGTTTGGAAGTTACGGCACTAATTTCGGCAGTAGACTTTTTGAGCAAAGAATCAAAGTTATCAATGCTGACCTCAGCCTGATAGAACTTGCCTGCGTCAAGAAAATCCAGCACCTCTTGTTTGTGTACGTATTCACTGTCAATCTCCCACCATCCATCTATAAAGAAAGAGGGCTGAGTATTACGGGCATTTTCTAATACCTCTAACGCAATTTCATGGCGCTGGCCAAACTCCGTCCACACCCATTTACGATGCGTGAGGGAGTCTACATATATTAGCGTGCCGTATATAGCGCTACGCACAGGAACGCGCTCAGTCAAATGGTCGCTGGCACGCCACACCTGCTGAACAGGAGGTTCAACTATGGGCGAACTTGTGTCCTCGACTTGTACTGTACTTGTATCCTGCACTGGAACAACCGGCTCAGACTTCGGTTTAGTCTGCTTGGGTGTTTTCGGGGCTGCGCTCTTGCTGGCGCTCTTGGTTGTGCTGTCCTTATTAGCCATTAACAATCTCTCCTTTCATTCCAAAAAGGGCTACCCCACAAAGGAGTAGCCCGCATTATTGCTTTATTAAGACAGGGTATTACGACCTATGACGCCCTCAGCGGCAACATAGCCCACACCATACTTCTGACCATATACATAGTCTTGAGTAAGGTCCTGATTGTCAAAGAAAGAACCAAGGTTGATAAGGGGGTTGCCCTCAATGACGAGCTTCACAGGCTTAACAGGGCCAGCCAGAACGGTCAGCACCTTATCATTGAACAGGAAGTCATCAGTACCAATCTTGTGCCTCTGAGGAACCTTGATAGCATTAGTACCACGGAACTTACCGTAGTAGCCTATGTTATACATATCCTCCTTAGCAGAATCAGCGACAACACCAGAAGTCATCTTAGACAGACCAAGCATAGTGCCATAAATGGCGGCAGTCTGGCCGGACTTAGCCTCAACGTGCTGAATCAGCTTGAGCATAGCTTCCTCGTCCCAAGAGCCAGTGATGTCGTAAACAGCGCCACCGATCTGCTCCTGAGTAAGACTCTGCCAAATAACAGCTATCTGCTGCCAGATGTCCTCTTGGAAGGAGGCGTTGACATCAGAGATCATCTCAGACATATTGGCGATGGTAGCCAGCAGGCGCTCCATCTCCTCATATATCTTAACAGCGTGCCAACGAGTAGGAATGGTCACTTCCTCAGTGCCGGTTATGCGCTGACGACGGAGAGCCTGATTACCGCCAGAAACCTCAGATACGGTGTACCAGTTGGCGTCCTTAATGCGGAATATGGGCTTTTCACCAGCATTAACTACACGGGTCTCGACCAGCTTGCTCAGGAAGGGATCACCCTTTACGCCCTCAACAACAGTCTTCTTGATGATGGTCTCAATAAGAGCGAACAGAGCAGAGCACTTACCGTCACGCAGGTCACGAGGGTCGAGATAAGTCTTGCCGTTATTGGCATCTACAAGAGCATCGTAAACCAGCTTATTGCCGTCCTCAGTGGAGTAGCCCTGAAGGGAACGACCATTGGTGATGTCGGCAGCGACCTGAGCGACATCGTTAATTTTGGTTATATCGAAAGCCATTATGTTATCCTCCTATCGTTTGATTAGCAAGTTTCGATGGCGTAATAGGTCTTACCCTTCTTGGTGAACACCTCTATAATCTCGCCAATCTTAGTAGAACCCTGAGTATTGGTAGCCACAGCCAGCAGCTTAGTGCCATCCTGAAGCTCCACAACCGCACCCACTATACGAGCGGTATCGCCATCCAGAACCTCGCCGGTCACAGCAAAAATCTGATGAGGCTTCTCAAGCAGATAGCCACGAGAGACCGCATTGGCCTCGTTCTCAAAGTTGCCAAGGTCGTTCTGAAGGCGCTCATCATAAATAACTTCAGGGGAGGCTATCAGCGCGATAGCAGCCTTAGCAGAATTCTTCTTGGGGGCAGTAGCCTTGCGGACTTCACGAGAGTTGGCCTCCAATGCGCCCACCTCTACTACACTACCGTTATCTATGGCAGTGGGGGTGCTGCCCACCATATAGCGAACAGACACCAGATCAGCACCATTAAAAGTGCCAGACAGCTTTTCAGTTATGCAAATGCCGTGCATTATGTTTTCCTCCTGATTTAGTTTTTCTTAGTAATGCCATAAGCCTCAAAAACGCCGTTATAAGGGGTGTTCTTCAGCTCATCTGCGATATGCTTGACAGAAATTTTGGGAGCAATTTCCTCATCGTCCTGCGCCGCAGGCACATGAGCCATGCCACGTATGACATAACACTCACGCTTCAGTTCCTCTATGGAGAACTTGGTATTGTCCTGTTTTAATGCCATAAACTGCTCGTTCTCAACCAGATCGGGGAACTCGGCAAACACCTGCTCAGTCTCAATGCCACGCTTATAAGCACGCAGTTCCTCGACTTCGGTGAATACATTGCGAGACTCCTCTAACTTGGCGGCCTCCTCCACAGTCAGCCACTTAACTATCATCCGCTCAAAATCGGAAGTCAGTTCAGCAGACTGCGTGGCCTCATCAAACTTATAGGCGAAACGTCCGTTAGTGCGCTCATGCTTATCTATCGTCCAGAAATGCTTTTCGACATACGCATACTGGTCATCGAAGTCAAGCAGATAGCAATACATTTCGGAAGTCTCATCGCAGTGGCAAGGCATAATTTGTCGTAAACTCTCACGCCTCTGCTCATAAGACGCAGAGAACGTAGCGATCTCAGCCATTTCTTCAGCGGGAGTTACCTCACCCACATCCTCAGTCTGAGTGTTCATAGTCTCCATTTCCTCTGCCGGTATTTCCTGCTTGTCTATTTCCTTAACAGGAACAGTATTCTTAGTCTTGGGCAACTCAGTGTCACCTTCCTTTCGGGGGTTATTACAAAGCTCCTTGCTTAACGCAAAGAGCAATTTCGCCAGTTTTTCATCATTTTCCTCAACGGAGAACTTTGTAGTAGCTTCTGCACCTTCCATGGCGGGAGTTTTATTTGCACCCAGCAAAGTCACTCCTGCAAACTGGAAAGCTGTTATATAGAACAAATTATCTTGTTCACTATACTCATAAGCGTCTATGGCAATTTCCATAGACACATCTGCTGTTTCACGCTGCGCAATAATGTCCCCGGCCAGATTGCTGTATCCACGCCACACATAAGCGTTAGCATACAAATAATGGCGGTCTCCTTCCTCGACAATAACCGATTCCAGATTGTCAGCGGGAAATACACCTACCGGCGCTTCCAGATATTCGATACGATATTCACCCTCATTCATAGGGTCGGGGATTATTTTCATATCGTGACCGGCGAAGTCATAAGTGCCATCTTCCTGCTTAACCACATGAGCTAAGATGGGAGAGTTGGCAAGCGTAGGCAACGCCGCTTTGAGCGTATCCACATCAATCACACTGCCATTAAGATTCTGACCAGTATGGCAAATCTTCACGCGGAGCTTTATAAACTTGTCAGACACATAGGAATCGTCAACACTATAAGTCGCCCTGCAAGTAAATAGCTTGTTATCCATCCATCTCACCTCCTTTCATGGGCTTAATGCCCCTTAGAAGGGGAGTATATTTGTGAACACGACCTGTTGGCCTGCGAACACCTTAGTTACTTCGGGCTTATTCTCAAAGTAATAAGCCATACCCATAGGAGAGGGGACAGAAGAAAGCAACTTATAACCGTCTTTTAACAGTTGCTCTTTTGCGTTTTCATCAAACACTAATATAAACTTGTCCATTACTACACCTACTTCTTCTCACGACTGCGTGCGCCCTCGTCAGTCAAGTCGCCACCCTCAGCTTGCGGCCTGCCTCCCTCAGACTTTGAAATGGTGTTACCGCTCTGAAGCGGCACAAACCTATTGGATAGGTCAAGTACCTTGGCTTCGATATGGTTCAACCCAAGCGCATATAACGGCTCCAATCCCATCGTTGCCAGCAAGGGAGTAACAGGTAGGCCATACTGAATACCGCTACTCAACGACTTTTGATATGATTCACGGGTGTAACGACCACAAGGCAAAAACACTATACGAAAACTCTTGGCAAACGTTTGTTTTTGTAAAATGCGGTTAATAGCTACGCCAATCTGTTGCACCAAACTCCATGTCATCGACTCGTCTGCCATACCGCTGATTTCCAGCGCACGAGAAGATGTGGACGACCCAGAAAAGATAAGACTGCTAACGCCAGCCGATGCCCAAATAGAGTCTTGGCACTCTGCTACCTTATCGCTCTCGGCAGTACCACTACGTTCAAAGTCGATAGGGGTAATCTTCATAGGACTCAATGTTGCGCCTATTTGCGGCGGTAACACAGCTTCCAAATTGTAGAAAAAGTCTTTAGCCTTCTCAAAGTCCAGATTCCATTCGCCCTGACTATTCAGGCCAAGCTCCATCACCAATAGCTTATAGTTCTGCAATTCCTGAGCCGTCAATTTCAAATCGCGATAATCTTCCAGTGAATATATCTCACGCAAAATACCGCCCAACGGAGGCAGGCAATATAACAAATCCTGATGATATTTAATAGCGAACGAATAAGGAGCATCCAGTTCTATCCAACGCTGGGTAGTGTCTTTTTGATATTGTTGATACTTGGTCTGGAACTCGGCAGGGTAGAAATCCAACTCATCATTGTATTGATCAAAGTACGAAAAATTAAATGCGATATTTAAGCAGTTCTGACTTTGTGACACTATCTTGCAATACTGTGGATTAAGAATCTGAAACGACATTCCCGTTTTAGTAATCCATGTCGTACAATAACAAGCGTCCTCACGGAAGCACACGGTTAAGATTTTTTGGCACTGCGTCTTTAGGTCGGACCCAGCCAGAAACACAGCAGTCTTCTGGTACTTATCTAAAGTCTCCTGCTCATCGTCAGACTCATCAAAAGCTGTTTGACTAATAATATAAGCGCAATCCACCAATTCGCTGAAATACCGAATAAGGCGTACAAAATGCGAACTGAGGTTATACAACATGACAACCGCATTACGCAGTTGCTCCTCATTGGCTTCAGGGTTTTGTAGGTAGGATGCTATTTGGTCTTTGGTGTACTTAGAGAAAACAGTAGAACGTGTACTGTTATTGAGGTCTTTATATATAATCTTGGCGACTTGAGCAAACCACGCTTGCTGTCGCTCGGTTCTTAGCCCTGCTACATCGAAGGTTTTACTCGCTTCAGCAGCAAGAGACATGGGAGGCGTAGCAGCCTCTACGTGTTCAAGCGTTGCCGCCTTCTCTTTATTGGCCACCTCAACACCTCCTTATTTAATTTTAGGCGCACGAAAAACAAAGAAGTCGATAGGCATTGACTTCTTCACGGTGAGCGCCGATGCAAATTCACTTATATAATAGAGAACATAGACTAATGCAGAGAATCTATCCTTATCAAGCTGCCGCACCACCTTTTCGACTGATAGTGCGCCACTTGCCTGATATTTGAGCTTGAGATTAGCAACCTCATCAAACAATAGGTCAGTTTGCACATACGGTGTAATGTCAAAGTCGTTGTTAGTTTGCCACTCATTATAGAGTTCGGCTTCCTCACGCTTACATAGCAACCGCAATGTTCCACTATCTACCATATTGATAAAGTCTGTAATAATACGAGATTGCACACCTTGGGCTTTAATATCGTATAAACACTTAGGAGCATTGCGATCTTCTGATTGGTTAGTGGTGTTAATGGTATCCCACGCCTCGTATGTCTCTTGCGTAATGGGGTCTACATTATTTTCCAGCAATTTATCTATCAAACCAGAACCCAGACCGTTACCATCGCAAATCACCATCTTGGGGTGGTATTTCGCCGCTGTGCGCTTAATAACTGCCGCTTGCGCGGAAAAATTTAATATGTTCGGCACGCTCATTACATTAACAATGTCAACGTGTTTGACACGGTTAGTGCCGTGGTCTCGGTCAACCTTAGCCACCACAATAGAAGATTGGTTGTTGTTAGTCTTTTGTGAACGCGCCACGTCAACACCCATATAGTATTCATCGGTGTTACTTTCGGCTTGCATAATAGCCTTATCCAGTTTGCGGCACGCCATAAAATGATTGATGTCAATAAGGGCGTTGTCCGAGCTACCCGTCCATGTGCCGCCATAGTTTTGTGCAAAAGCCGTTGGTGACATATTGCGTCGCTTTTCGAGTATTTGCGTTTTAGACGAGCCTCGACCAAACCAACAGGGCAACATCCAGTCCGCACCAATAACCATCGACCCCTTTAGGTCAATCATGTCACGGCACATAGTAACAGAGTGCCGCCACTCATCTGACGAACGCCAACCGGGAGTAGAGAGGAAGTTAATTTGCTGGTTCAGTTCACATGGGTCAACAATACCCAATTTACCCATCGTATAACGAGGAGCCTCAACGATGGGTTCAATAGCGTCTTGAAAGGTGAAATTATCTACTAACACCGCTTCTTCAACATTGATACGCTTACGTCGTTGCCCCTTAGATGTTTGGGAATTGGCTAAAGCATCTATACGAGAATCATTCTTAAAGACAATAATTGCTTCATTACGTGTAAAAGTTGTTTTAGCAATCTCATTAGACAATAAAGGATAAGCGCGTATTAGTTCGGAATATTTGTCCTTCATAATTTTGCAGGCATTTTCTTTCGTCTGTGCAGTAACAGCGAGAGTAATGCCGGGATACCAAATAGCGAGGACATATTGCACAGCCTGTGCGCTAAAACTCTTAGCTGCGCCTCTCGGCAAACAGCCGTATGTGCTAAAAAACCTTGCCAATGAACGCATTAGCACACGTTCATCCATATCGAGTTTAAAGCCGTTATTAGGACCTTTACATAAGTCAAGAAACTTATCAGGATACCAACGACAATAACTGGCAAAATTCACATAGTTCTCTAAAGAGTCACCGAATTTGGACTGAATTTGCGAATAATCAATCGCCACCCAGCACCACCTCACTCGACTCGTTATCTGCCATTGAATCTTTTGGCACAATAATAAACCGCTCTATTTGCGGACGATTGACCTCAGTAGGGTCATCAGCAAAAATACCTGTTGGATCACCGTATTGTTCGATATATGCTCTTTTACGTTCATCGTAAAAGCGGTATACATCCTCATAAGAGCACTCCGGCTTGTCTTCAAGCCGACGCAGATAGTTCACAAAACACCAAATCAAAAAATCGGTAGCGTCATTCGGTTTATACCGAAACTGCGGCATAATGGGTATGACATCAACCGCCTGCTCGATAGCCTGAGCTAATTCCGAAAAACTGTTAATGCCACCCTCAAGGTCAGCCTTGCTCATCTGTTTTGGGTTAATCTTAGCCCTATCTGCGGCATCCGCAGCCATCTTAGACCACTTTTGCGCCTCACCAATATTGCCTTTAGCAACAGCAATTTCTTCCTGTACCTTAAAACGCACGTAAGTAACCAGTGCTTCGGTGTGGAAACTGGTGAAATCAACGTAAGACTCTTTCAGTTGGTTGTACTTCGCCAACATACGTCGGTACTCGTCGTAAGTATAACCATCACCGAATAAATGAATAATGTCATCAGTAATAGTAACAGGTTCGTCTTTATCCTGCGCAAACATTGGTTTGTCTGGGTCTGTAACCGGCACAAATCCCGCCTCAACAGGGCGCGTGAGCTGTAACGGCTCATCGTTATTGTTCTTGGCGGCAAGAAAGTCCTGCGACTCCTGCCATGTCATTGTCTCGCCTTTGGCGTTACGATACTGCTTGAGAACCTTAATATTTCGCAAGTAGTTGCTAATGATCTGCTTACGGCTCTCATTCGCCACAGTCTTACCTTGACAGCCCTTGTTATACTGTGCAATCGAACTGTTCAAGACTTCAGGAAACCATGGAGCATCAATCTTTTGCAACAGGTCCGCGAACGGCTGTACCTGAATTTTGCTATAATCATCGCCCAATAAAGCTTTTGCCATACAGTTTTTACACACAGGCATACGCCCGTCTGCGTGTATGGGATTAGTGGTTAAATAAAAGTCCTCGATAGGGTGAAGTTGCTCACCCGCAGGACATAAGCCACACCGCTTAACATCGTTAGATGAAACCTTAACCTTAGACGATGCGGACTTTTTTGTTTTCTTCTTGCCAGCGATCTGGCCTCATTCCTTTCCATCAAATTTGGCTTAACCAAAGATACCTATATTAACTGTTAATGCCGCTTCGGGTTTACTCTCGCACGTAAAGGTCAAACTATTCGCCGCCTGTGTAGTAGCACGTACTTGTGCATCGCAATACGCCAAAAAGGACGCAGGCGCAGGCGCAATAAAGACCATGTTAGAAGCAGTTACCCCATTGACAGTAACGGTCTGTGTATTACTGCTCGACCAATTTGCCACAGTCAATGTAACAGTCACACTTTTTTGCTTATTGTCTACATACTGCTTAGTGGCCGCATGGAGATTGGCGCTGGGTTCACCAGCAAGCGTCAACGCGCCCGTCATAGTGTCGCCAGTCTTATTGAGTTTGTCTTTATCGCCATCATCCACATATTTCTTAGTAGCAGCGTGTAAGTCGGCAGTAGGCGCACCAGCCAGAGTGAGGGGGCCAGTGAGCGTACCTCCACTTGCAGAGAACGAGGTGTCGTCTTTGACGTTATAAGTAATACCATTAACAGTAATTGTTTTTATATCAGCCATAAACTCACCTCACTATCCTACAATTAAATTAGCACCACTCACGGTAGCACCTGCATAAAAAATGAGCTGTGTACCCATTACCTCGCACTTCACAGCACCGTCTAATAAGGTGTAAACAGCCTTGGCAGACGGATACTGTGTGTCAGTGCTATTGGCAGAAACAGAGGTCACTTTATTAGCAGTGACCTCCTTAGCGTCAAGTTGTGGCTTTAAGAGTTGGAGCAGTTTAGTAACGGCGTTGTTACCGTAAAACTTCACCATACAACCTCCCTACTCTCAACTATGCAGAAAAGACTTGATCCCAAATAGCTTGCACTTCAGAATTGGTGTATTCAATAAACTCGGCAGTTGGAGTATATGCAGACAAGTCTACAACACCAGACAGCACATCCCATTCCGTACCGGTCCACGCTACATTGTCACCAGCCTTGATATTATTAGCCTTATCAGCAGTGGTAATATTCCAAACGTCACCGACCTTGTTAGAAGCGGCAGCAGGTAAATCGGAATACTTCGCCTTGGTTCCTTTGTAATGGAAAGAACTGGTTACAAGACCATCGACCTCATCCTTAGTATAGGCATTACCGATACCATAGCCCGCAAGAGTGGTGGCGGGAGATTGCTTGCTGTTAGCCAGAGCATAAGCGGACTTAACGGCTTTTGCGGTAGCAGCTACCACTTCACTGTCAGAATCAGTGGCACTGGAAAGCTGTACTACGCCCTTCTGAGCAGTCGAAGCGTCCTTAACGGAGATAGTGCCATCAGTAGTGACATCAACATTACTGCCAATCTTTACACCGCCCAGCTTAGTAGCGGTTGCCGCGCTGAGGTCATAATTACTTAGCCCGTCCAGCTTCGCCTTATCTGCGCCAGACATCAGGCCAGCAGTATCGACAGTAGCGGTTGTATAATCACCAGCTATGATAACCTTCTTGCCGGTAGCATCAGCGGTGACGGACATATTCGCGCCCGCTTCAACATTCAGCGTGTCGCTCTTGTCCCCGGCAGTCAGAGTAACCGCGCCGACCTTCACCTTGGCGTAAGCGTTCTGGTTCACTTCCGCGCCAGCCGCAATATTGCCCAACTTAGTTTTCTCAGCGGTAGTGTAATCCTCAGTCGAAAGCTGTTTACCATCAACCTTATCTACCTTCTTACCAAGTTCCGTAGTAACAGTATCAGCTACGGCAAAATAGGTAGGGGCATGACCACCCAGCTTGGCAGCATCATCTACAACACCGTCATCATCGGTATCATAGGTGGCTTTCATCATATCGCCGCCGCCAAGTTCACCTATATCGCCAGTAATCTTATCAATGGCAGACTTCAAAGCCTTACCCTGAGCCGCCGACAGAGCCTTGTCAGTGTCAGTAGAAGTCAGATTATCAACGGTATCTACACTAATCTTGCCACTGGTATCAGACTTCAGACCAGAACCAACCATAACGCCACCCAGCTCAGTGCTGGTAGCCTTGGGCAACTCGTATTTATTAGCTTCTGCCGCTATATTAGCCAGCTTGGTCTTTTCGTCAGCAGTAAAGTTTGCTTCCGACAGACCCTTACCAGTCTCCTTGTCAACCTTAGTATCAAACTTGCCCTTCAACAGAGTAAGCAGATACGTCATTACATTTTCGCCATTATATTTAATCGCCATATCCTACCCCTTAGTTACCAAATATAGTATTCCAGATAGTCAAAACCTCTGGATTGGTAAGCTCGGTTAAATCTCTTTCTTCGAGCTTAACGCTATCTGCCGCGTCTACATACTCTTTAGTGGTTACATCTTTTGGATCATCAACCGGTGCATAACACTTCATCCATCATCACACTCCCACATAGGTTATGCGGGCGGTTAGTGCATTTGCAGGAGCTTCGGCACAAGTAATCGTCACCTTGTTATCAGCATCAATGGTGACATCTGCCAACACAGACTCCTTTGTGGTCGCATCTATCAGAGATACATTTAGCACAGTACCCTCAGCAGTATAAGTGGCAGTAGCAGTGGTAACAGACAGGTCGTGATATTTGATGCTATTCGGCTTATTCGATAAGTCGTTATAATCACCACTAAAGGCGACATCTTTAAGGTCGGCAAGATACTTAATAACCTTGCCAATAATAATAGCCAAAGACTCGCCAGTAACAGGCAATGCACGAGCTGCCGCAGCAGTGAACGCCGCAGTTGTCGCGCTGGCGTCACCGGTCTTAGTGAGATAATTGGTTAAATCAATAGAAGTATCGCCCAATATCTCCCACTTATTGTCTATATACATATATTCTGTATACAGATCGTTGCCAGTAGTACCGGCCTTGGCTATCAGATATATAACATTGGTCTTAATATTTTCGACAGGTAGACTATCGACCTTCTGTACACTTAGAGTGGCGATTTGACCAATCATCTGGTCTACGCTGGTCTTGTCGTAATAATTGACTAAATTACTAACCGTCTTATCAATAAACTCAAGATCGTTCGTAAACTGAGATAGTTTAGTAGGCTTATCAATAACATTAGCCCACTCAACAGCATCAGCAGTACCGCCACCAGTAGCAGACAGCGTGCCTTCCTCAGAAATGTTAAGACCAGCGCCCACCTTAATACCGCCCAGCTCAGTCGCGCTTGCCTTGGGGAGAGTATACGCACCACCAATCGACTCAAGCTGACGATTAGCACCTATCTTATAGACAGTAACAACATCGTTTTCAAAGACGGTAATAACCTGACCTACATAAGAAGTGCCACATAATGCGCGGCTATCAGGGTCAGCAGTATCACCAGCGGCATACTTTACGGCATCGGCATAAGAGCTAAACAGGTCAGTACGATCCAACGGGAACTTGCCAGTCCTCTGGAACGGCATCGCAAAATCAAGTTTGGATGCAAAATTTTCTATATAATCAGCCATATATAGCTATCCTTTCACTAATTTTTAATCTGCTTACACACCTCACAATATTTGGAGCTTGACGAAGTGCCTACAAATGGAAGATTACATTCAGCACAGGTACAATGATAATATCGCTTAGGATATGGCCCTTTAGGCACACCACGTTGAGCAGCAGCAATTTTATCTCGCGTTGTTTGCGAGACAGTATGCCCCATTAAGGCGCAACTAAGGTTTTGCCGCATCTGATCTGATTTAGGAACACCCTTCATTTTGCCTTGTAAGGATTCGCTCAAATGCTGACGATGCTCTGGTGAAATAACACGTCCGCGCAACGCACGACTTAACCCCTCACGCATTTTAGCGGCGTGTTCCTCAGTAACGTGTTTACCATAAAAAGGGTTTCCTTCGCCTTGGTAATCTTGCTTCAAACGTTGCACAAATAGAGCACGACCTTGTGCATACGCTGTTGCGTCGCAATCTTTACCGCAATTACACATTCGCCAAAAGGCAGACACTAAACTGAAATTATCAGCATTATCTTCAGCCAATAAACGATGCGCCGTAAAATGCTCTTGATAGGTTAAATAAATTAAATTATCGGCATCATCGCTACCACCTATACAGCGAGGAATAATATGATGTTGTTCAGAATTATCAAACTTACAATTCAAAGGGCGTTCATCACGTATAGATGTAATAAAATCCTCATATCGTCCCATCTGTCCCTTTAACCAATCGTGACCTTATAAGTATTCGCACCAAGCGCAGCATCAGGCGCGTAAACATAAACGTCATAATTAACGCCGGCATAACCATTCGCGCCCTCAACAGACACAACCTGCTTGGTAAAACTGGACACTATATCCGTACCAAACGCGCCAACATCTAACACCTTTTTAAGTGTTTTATTGATGCTGGTGGGGAAGGCTACAATAACTTGCACCGCACCCTCGACAACAGGCATCTGAAACTCTTGATTAGCTACTACGGCCTTATTGCTGTTGGTAAGCGCACGAATATTGGTACTATTCAATTCAATAGCCGCCGTCTTAGAACCGTAGAAGAAAGACCTATAACCAGTCAATGCCGCAGAATTGGCAGTTTTAGAACCAGCGGGGATACGTGCCGCGCCATATTCATTGCCAAGATTGGTCACAGGCATATTGCCCTGTTCATAGGTAGCAGTAGCACTAATCTTGTAATTTGTATTATCTGCAATAGTCAGCTCCGCAAAAGAACCAGTAGCAGTAGTAGCGGTCTCGCCACCAGTGGCAGATATGGCCCAAGACTTAGCGGTAATGCCAGTGGCGGGACCATAAGTATAAGAGCCAGCACTTAACGTAGCCGTATAAGACGGAGTAACCTTTGTGCCAACCTCTTTAGCACCAGAAGGTGTCATCGTTACACTTGCCGCAGGAGCAGTAGCAGTCGGATTCATCTCCTTGGTGAATATCGCCTGAAAGACATCCTTAACACTCTTACCAGCAGCAGGAATAGAACCGGTGGCATTAGCGCCCTTAGTAATGTTGCCCACCTGAGTATAACTACCAGCGGTTACTATATCCGCAGACAAATAAACATTCTCGGCGCTTACATTGCCGTCCATAGCCTTCCATGCGCCAGCGTCATACACAAACGCCATATAAGAATACTTGCCCTCAGCAATAAGCGTCTGTATGACCGCAATATCACCTTCAATGGGAGCAGCTTCACCTACTGCACGAATTAGGGCATCATTATCGCTCTCACCATCATTACGTACTACATTGTAATACGATATAGTTTTACTCAAAGTGCCATCAGACGACACCTCAAGACCTGCGCCTGCCTTAACGCCACCGACAACTGCCGCAGACGCGGCAGGCAGTTCGTACACGGTCACATCTTCGTCGCCTATTTTAATATGACCATTCGTAGCTGATGCTTCTACCTTGACACCAGACGAAGCCCACGCAGTACCGTTCCATATATACAGAACCTTATCTGCTGTATTATAGTAATACTGACCCTCGCGGGGGTTTTCCGGGGCAGTAGCCAAACCCTGCAAAACAGCGTTGAGAATCTGGTTTTTGTTAAGGTCTAAGTTCGTCAAAACCTTCATTGATTAACCCTCCATCAATTCAAAAATGCTTTACCAGAAAACGCACCGCTAAAGGTCACGGTCAACGTATTCATGTCTTTATAATCGACTTCACCCACAACACATGAACCCGCACTATCAACCACCGTGATAGAGGGATACTTGTTCAAGTCGTGTTGTATAGTCCAAATATCTGCCGCCACCATCTGCGTATAAATGTATGTCTTATCTACTACATCCTTGTCCACAGACAGAGTGCGACCATCAAGTTTCAACCCTTCGCCAAAATCGTACTTCAAATCATCAACATCTAAAGTACCAACAATCACATCGCCACTATCGTTGTACGCTTCATAACCCTTCAATATTTCATCCGGCGTTGCGCCATTTTCTAACGGGGATGGAGGCGCATACTGCTTATATGTGGACAAATTCACCACACCTATAAGCTGTTTTGCTCCTGACCCAAACGAATGTACACCATGTTTACGATTACAAGCTGTGCTGGGAACGGGTTTACCATCCTCGCCAAGCACTTCTTGCCCAAAGGTTATTTCGCTACACACTATGAAAGGGGTGGGCGGCACAATAGTGTTAATCGTGCCGTCAGCGAACGTCAACTGTACATCATACCAATATTTACCATACGCCCACTTCTGAGTATCAGCAGGGGCAATTTGAATGGTCTTGCCCGTTTTTTGAAGCAGATGCTCCACTTCTGAATCAGACGGTTTAACGGTGAAGGTTAGCGTGTCGCCCGCTGCTAACTCATAGACCGTCCTTTTATCGGGCTGTCGCACTTCAATATCAAACGCCGCGCTATCACCACGGGTGATAAAGATTTTTCCATACTCTATTTTGAACAAACTACATACCACCTCCGCAGTGTTGAGATTTTTAAACACAAAAACAGGGCAGCCAAATGCAAGCTGCCCCGTTTCGTATGCAAGGGTGAAAGGGAAAGAAGACCCTCGCAATCGCTAATGGTGGGTGGTTAAGGACACCCAGCCTATATCCATCGAGCATCATATAGTGCCTTCACGTGTGCCGGAAGCCGATTCCGACCTCACTGCCTCTGGATGAAGAAATTTATTCACAAAATAGATTTGACCCTTACCGGTGACTTTCGGAGTCCGCACTACACGAATACTGCCATCGGGGTTCTCAAGAACACTTTCTTTGACCTCAAACCAGCCAGCTTCCATGCTGCGCTGGGTCGGCATATTACGATTACTACCGGCTCTACAAAGATAGCCCTCTTTACGCAAATACTCAAACAGTCTGTTCGCACCAATCTCATATCCGTTCTGACGTATTATCTTTGCCAACTGCCCCACAAGGCAACTGTCAGTAGACGTTTCCACAGCATCAGCGAACGCTACTTTGGGCGCATCCGCTACAACCCTTGTCTCCAAAGCCAAGCGCTGTTCGCGTTCATCTTTAAATGCCTGCAACACCTGAATCATGGTATCTGGATTAGCCAGCATAGCTTCCACAGTGGCGGGAGTAGCGTACATTCCGGTCTTGCGGATAGCAGGAATGACGTCATGCGTTATCCAGCGCTTAAACGCCCTCGCTTCAGACTTACGAGAGCCGAGGACAAGAGAATAAAGACCGGGTTCATTAACAACAGCTACTTCTTGCGCCCCGCCAAGGGTGTCGGTTAAAGCTACACCCTTTTCGTCTTCATCAATTCGCGTAAGGGCGTCACGGCTATTCGCTATGTCTAATGCTCCGCATATATCCACCGCCACAAACCACGACTCTCCATCACGCTCTACAACACGAATCTGTCCAAATTGTTCATTCTTAAAAATCTGTATATCAGTAGCCAATTTTTCCTCCTTCAGAATAGAAGGGCGCGGCGGGAGTCTGCCCGCCATACATAGCGCCCTCAATTATATGGCATTTCGCCACAATAGGAGGGAGAGAGTTGAACATACTCAACCCAAAACCGCGAATCGTTCAACAGACGAAAGCGGTATGAAACTATATCAGTTTAATCGGATACATAACTTCGATGCCCGCATCTGAGCACACACATACAGTTTGCGACGGCTTACCGCCCAGACGGTGTTCCAACGTAAATTGGTCGCCACCACCCGACAGACAACCGTTCTGCACACAGGCGACACTATTTACTTCCATATATGCTGGGGTATGCTTGTGCGCAGAGATTATTGCGTTCGGCACAAAGCCCAAATAAGAGATTAACTTAGCAACACCAGCCTCAGTAAACTGGTCGAAGTCTCCGTGGTCAAGCACATACGACTTACCACGAATCTCAATTATGTCCAGCGTGCCATGGAACCCATCTAAAGGTTGACTAATACTCACATTGGGCAAGTGTTTACATTCAGTGGTCGCGTGCCATGTAACCAGCCTATCTAAGCGTTCACCAATGATAGCGTCCTTTTTATTGGGGGTGAGCCGACTATGATTACCATTTACAGCAGTAACATACACGTTGGTAAACAGCATTGAAATGTTGTATATAAATTGAGCCAACATTTCACCGGCAAGTATAACCTGATCCACAACGTCTTCACGGTTCTGCATTGCGACAACAGGATGAGGTGCGCCGCTTATTAAATCACCCAGCAATACAATATGAGCAGAAGCGACATTGTGCCGCTGTTGAATGTCCCGAATTTGGCATAATAATTGAGACAAACGATTCCATGCAATATCTGTATCATATTGACCAGTACAGCTATTAAAGGTCATCCCAATATGCCAGTCGCTCAGGCAGATTAACAGAGAGCAGTCACCATCAAGCTGTGGCACTGCCACCACAGGGAACTTGGTCTGACCCAGCTCTGCCAGCTTACGCTCCCATAGCTCATTGTTGACCTCATATCTCGCCTGTTCTCGCAGTTCTTTATTTAAAGCGGTGCGCTCATCGCGCAGTTTTATACGTTCCTTGGCAATTCCTTGCTGCCTTTCCCGCAACGCCGCAACATCTTCAATGCACCCCTGCTTGGCGAATACGGCTTGCCACTTCTTGCCACTGGCGTAATGCTTACGCCATGTGCAAGGGCCTTTTTCTTCCCCGCACTCCTCGTTCAGCACGGGGGTTAATTCCTCCCACGTTTCGGCAATCAAGCCATCATCTTTAGCCTTGCCGATGCGGTACAGATATTCTTCGTCCAAAAGCTCGTCAGAGCGCCGTCTTAAATCAACCATGCCGTTTTTGCTCCCTATGATACTGGTCAAGCAACCGCGCCGTCAGACGGTCTTCAGGGACCATATACTTCTTCTTACGAGCGGGGGCCTGCTTGTTCAGCACAACAACTTGTGCGCCATGCTGACGTAAATAAAGGGATTCTTCACGGGTAATGTTAATCAAATACAACCATCCTTTAGCTCAAAAATTAGATACCGTTTCATCCCGTCGTGACTACTTAATTTGACTATTTTGTTTGACTGAGATTATATTAGTACCCATTAAACCCTTTAGGCTAAAAATATTCATTAAATATCCGCACAATGTTGTTATCCATCACGCGATTGTCGCCGGTATTCACCAACGGCACGTTGAAATGTATGCGTGTGACTTGGTTACGGCTGCTCTTAATCCACTTCTTTTTAGTGTCTACACGAGCGATATACCCAAAGTCTATCAATTCCTTAAAGCTGCGATTGACCAGATTAGAGTAGTCAACGTGCAGCCAATTAGCTACACCCAGCAACGATACATTACAATCACCATATTTATTAGCGCACGCTTTGCCATACGCCAGTAACGCCAACGCCAGCAGTCGCGTATTTTTGCTATCAAACCGTTTACGTATTTCTTCAATATCTGTTGTATTGATAAAAACAGGAACATCCCCACGAAGGGGAGTCCTGCTATCCATCACATTATATATAACTTTGTTTACATCAAACTCGAAATAATAGCCGTATTTACCTTCCCACTCTTTTAGCCTTTCGCGAATGGCTTCATGGCTCAACCCGTCATCCCGATAGTATTTAGCCATAATATAACAAATATGATATACACACCGTTTATTAAGGTTGTTGCCCTCAATAAATTGCCGAGCTTCCAAACGCTCGTTAATCAAATTGCCACTCTCCAATCCAATCATTAAAATCGTCGCACTCACATGGAGGCGTAGTCTGAACTTCTACCATCGAATAACGCCGTCCCAAATAGCAATACTCGCCAAAAGGATCTCTTTGCGGCAATTTCAAATGTTCGACCTGACAGATATTCTCTAAGATCCCCTTCTCAGCTACAACCCACATAAAACGAGACTCACTTTTAGGATACACTTCGTACTGCAAACGTACCGCTATATTGGCCAGCATCTTCGCATCGGGGCAAACCTCTCGGCAGAGCTGACGGTATTTGTCGTAATATACATCCCAGTCTATAACATAGTTTTTAGCATTGAAACGTGATACCTGAGCCTTAATATCTTCGTCCTGATATGTACGGACCCGCTTCTGCTCAAGCATTAAACTATTCATCTCAACAGTATATTGCTTATAAATATCCCGTATCATGCCAAATATATCATCCGGCACATCTATGGTATTGTCCAACATAATTGTATAATCGAATTTCTCACAACGCTGCCACCGTATTTGTTTATGCCAACGTTCCACCTCATAACAAAGCCGATTCATATTACTATGAGCCTTAGAGAGCTTCTGCTTCGCATAATAAGGTTTGCGATATTTCATAAAATAGGGTAGAGGTCGCCCAAATTTTGCAATACGACGCGGCATGGGGAAAATAACACCCGTTTTAGCTTGATCGATTGCCTTACCTGTCAGGACTGAAATTTGGTCAATATACCCTTCATATATCGCACGTTGTTCATCAGTTTTGGGACATTTGTTATGATAAGCGCTGCTATAATTACTATATTCGCCAATGAGAGACTTCATAGTACGCATAGTTAGAGCTAAACGCCCCTCTGAATTATCTGGCTCCATCTTTGCCGTAATCTTGTCCTCAACATCTATTACAATAGGCGCATCACGATGCACACCGCGCATCATTGTAAAGTTCTGTAATACAAGCACCAAGTCCCCATCGAAGTCAGCTCCATTCAAACGTGGCGCTGTCAAACTCCGGCAATTCACCATACAGACATTCGCAAGATGCCCGATATAATAATCAATCGTGTCATTGGTCACAGCACGCAGTACAGTATGCTCCGATCTGCAAATGTGCGGATTTCTCTCAATGAGATAATCGCCCGTATATACACCATCGTAATCACGAGAGTAAAACTCGTCAACCTGTAAAGACCCCACCAACGGTAAACCGCCAATATGCTCCATCAGCAAGATAAGGTCAGGAGCTAAAAACTTAAAACACGATTCCAGCCATAGCTTGCCGCACTTCATACCGTCTATATACTTCTTAGCGGAATCACGCAAAAACTTGCGCACAGTCCGCTCTTTCATCATTTCAGGATTCTTCAGAATAGCTTTAGAGTACGCATTGATAGGCGTGCAACGGTCAGCCATCAATCCCAAAAAACAATAAGTGTACAGCATATCGCCACCAACAATCCGCTCGGCCCACTCAATACTATCATCAGCCAAACTGCGGAAATCGTCATACGGCAAGTCCAAATCCTGTAATATCTGGTAATTGGCGCGAGTAAACACAGGTTCTTCAGCGAACGAGAAGTTCCATTTTGCAATACCGATACAATGATCGTATTTCTCAAATAAGTCCCAATACCTATCCCAATCGCGCCCATCACCGTATTGTTTGAAATATTTCAAACCCTTGTACATACTCTCGGTGAAGATGAGCATTTTATCGTGGATGCTATGCCACCGCCCCCAAATGTCTTTGATATACTCTACACCACGTGCCTCAAAAAAGGTTTCATAGTCTACCGAATGAGACACGCCTTTGATATACGGCGCACGCCAGAGAATAGAGGTGACGGGGGACTTAGCGCCCAATATCTCTGTCACCTCTTTAGTAATGTCAGGATGATGGATGCCACAGCCGTCAAAGGCGTTAATCTCCATATCACGAGTAGTTTCTGCAATATCCTTCTGTTTCCATGTGCGCTCATTGCCATTTTTATCAACAAACGACACCTCAGAGTCGTATAGATACTTTATGTGCTGGTGCGGAACAGGCAACGTCAAATCCGGCACTATAATAATCTTGGGCCGCCATCCCTCAAGACAATGGCACGAGCTGAAAAATAAACCCCGATAGGCATAATACTTGGACAGTACCGTTGTATCAAAGGTAATATCCATAGTAATACGCCTATTTAAATCGTCTGCTATACGAGCGTCTACGAAACTAAATATACCAGTACGAGTCATAGACGCAGAACGTTCACTGAACACATACCGCTGACCATTGACCACAATACCTTCATAAACCAAATGCCGAATATTTTCTTCGCTCTTACAAGACCTTTCGCTGCTCACAAAAATAACATAAGGATTATAACGTCTTTTATCATGTGTAATAATGCGGATTAAACGGAACAGAGGGTTGTCCTGTTGTTTAATGAGATGTCTTAAATCATCTTCCGGCTCTGTTATCGAAAAATTGTTGTCAACCAACCATTGCAAAGAAAAAGACCTGACTGTATAAAGAGGTGGCGCAAAAATCAGTCCTCACCTCCATTTTCCGTACTTGAACCAGCCGCAGCAAAGCATTGCGCCACCACGCCGTACTCCCAATAGTCCCATTCTTCCTCCAAATAACGCCACATATCAATTATGTGGTCATAATAATCCTGTTTTATTGTGCCTCAAATCCCTTCATAGTTTTGACCACTGTGTGCGTGAACCAACGCTCATACTGTTGCAAGCTCTTGCGACTGCTATACAGTATCAGCCGATACACACACGCCTCCTTTATGCACTTAGTTTCCTGCGGATAATTGTGTTTGTCCGGCAACACAAACAACTTACACTCATCAGCAAAAGTATGGGCGCGTACTGCTATCTTATATTGCTTGAACTCCAACCCTCGACTAACATCTACACCGCAATACCACACCCTGCCTGCATCTGCCACCGCACGTATCTGACCGAATTTTTCATGCGTGAAAGTATATACCTCCAACCCATCACCTCCTCACACCACGTAGCCGTTCGGCTGCCGCCGCCCGTTGCTCGTCTGTCATTTGACGCTTGGCCGCATTGGGGTTGCGAATACTGATGGCGTTTGCCGGTGCATGATAGTACGCCGCAATCACACGTCCATCTTCCTCAACAGTTTTATCTAACGCCCAACCCTGCTTGGCGAATTTCGTTAAATGCGTTGGCACATTCGTATATGCACGCCACGACTTCTCAACCTTGTCATAGACCAAAGTGGTCTCCATTTCTTCAGAACAATATCCCATTAGTCTTCGGGTATTTAAGATTTGATGTGTTTTCCCACAAAACCTTGTTTTCAGGCAGGGATGAAAACCATACCTGCGTTCTGTGCGAGAAGCGCACATCTCTTCGTTGAAACCTTTGCTCCTTTCGTAGATTTATAGTAGTCCGGTTTACCGTTATGAAAGTGTCTCGCCTCCAGAGGAGGTGGTAGTGTCTCCCTTACCTCGGCGTATGCTTGGCAGAGCTACGAGCTGGGAAAACCCGCAGGTGCATCCGTACCCTCTACCTGAGAGACTTACATACGTCGGTGTGGCTGTGACTATTAGACTTTTGTGGGGTCCCACATCAAATCTTAAATAGCCTTAGTCTTCTCCATCCGAATATGTCTCAATAGGCTTATATTTCCATTGTGGGCTGCCGCAGTTGTCACACCAAGGTAATATCCAACCCGTCGATACCCGCCGTGCAGGTGCGCCGCATCCGGCACACGTTTGCCGTGCTATACGCTTATATTTATCCGCAACAACTTCTATATCATCGCTACTAAGCGATATGTACGCAGACAAGCTGCCCCATTTTTCTTTAACATACACCTCTTGAGCAACATCGCCCATAGCCCCGTTGAGGTCCCGCACAAGGTCGTTGCCAAAGGCGGCAATCCAGCCCGCAGGCAGCTCACATAAATCATCTATCGTTACCATCAAATTGCCATCCCATCAAACGGGTCATGTGGTGTGAAATAAGCCGCCATTAACACCAGCATAACTACAATTAGTACGCCTACCATTCTCCACCTCGTATCCACTGATGAATATCCCTCTCAGCTTGGTCTAACACTTCATCAGGGGTCGCGCCCATCCATTCATAATGGCGGCTTGGCCCCAACACATAGCAATGCAATGTGAGCTTATAAAAATCGGGTTGAGCTGTACCAGTCTCATCCGCAAAATAACAAGGATAGCCAGTCAGCCAGTCAAACGCTCCCTCATAGCTTTTACAACCGGCGTCATCTTCTAACTGCCGCCTAATAGCCGCCATAACCTCTTTGCGCAATTTACGAAATCTATCTACTGCTGTTTTTGTCATAAGAACCCTCCCATATCAGCGGCTTTCCCTCTGCGTCTACCATTACACATACGCCGCCTCTGTATGTTCTCAAGTATTGTATGCCCGTGAGGTTATCGACATATATTTCATACATCGTACCCGCATCCAGCATCCACAGTCTACGATTGCCAGCCTCAGCCTTTACGCACCCGCACAGGGATACAGACAATAGAACGACCAGCATTATTATTACTATTGCTCGTTTCATTGATCTTCCTCCTCTAAATAATGTACTCCCATACAATCCAATGCCTTACAGTTATCGTCATATACACCCGCAGCAATAAAAGCGTCCTTCCGCATAAGCCACGCACGAACATCTATAAAAGCACATTGACCATCGTATGCTCTATAATAATTCTTCGCTTGTCCTGCGGTTTCAGCGGCTATAAATAAACCGGCATCTGCATACGGATCATCAGTGCAAAAATATAGATTCATGCTTCCTCCTCGAATTCTGGCATTTCTGCCCAATGAGTTATTTGCCCCATCTCCATCAACGCCGGAAAATACCAGCCCGAATCGCCCACATACCAACACTCTCTGACGGTGGGGAAGGGGGCTTGATCGGGCATATAACCTAAAACACTAACAAACCGCTCCGGCATTTTATCTTCTACTTTATACCACTGCATGAGCTATACTCCCTCTATTGATGGTATTGTACTAATTTGGAATCCTGCATACTCAACATTATTCAATATATATTTATCCCGCAAATATTCAGACATTTCTTGCAAGCAAGTGGGACACAAATGTACAGGGATTAACAGTGGTGTTGGTCCGCTGCCATCGCCCGGAATAAACCGGCCAGGTAATATAGCCTTCCCCAATTCTGCTTTTTCACATTCAAGTTGAAATTCTTGATTACACATATCACATTTTTGAAAATATCTTGCTACTACCTTACTCATGGACTATTCCTCCTTTGGCGGCTCCTTTATAAACTCTTCGATTTGGTCTATCACCCTTTTGCACTCACTCGCCATTTCACGAGTCGTCCACTTCTTGGCAAGTGATTCACACGGCATATACCCGCTGTAGTCCATGTAGTGGGCATAATCCCATCCTATATACCACCCTTTATTATTCGCTACCACAAGTTCTGCGCTTGAGTATGTTACCCCGCCATGGCAGTCTATTGCATTTTCTATATATTTTTGTTCTTCCCACGTCATGCTCAACAGGTCGGACACATCAACGTATGCGCACGGGTGCGTGCCAAAACTGACAACATAATAATTGCGTCCGTGGTAAACGCCGTGAGCTAAAACCTGCGGCTTACATCTGCTTTGCTGGTATACCATTTCATATATATATTCCATTATTCTTCCTCCTTCGGGGGTTCTGGCAGCACTTTTTTCCCCTTAAACCGTGATACGTACACCAGTTCGCATATAAGCACCAACAGCAAAGACAATGACTCACCAATAACTACTCCTATGATGATGTACTTGAACATTGTTATTCCTCCTTGTCCATTTTCGCCCCGCAGTTGGGGCAGAATTCCTGTTCTGTAACGGCATGAATTCCGTAATAATCACTACAATTTGAATCCACACCATGACATACAGAACACTCGTATTCTCCATATCTTTTGTTTATACAAATCCACCGTCCATGCACCATAGGCGCAACATCGGCGGCGGGAATTTGCTCGATGTATTGCGTTGGCTCAAGCCCCTTCGCCCATGCGTGTCTTACTGCCAATATCACTTTTTCGCGGTCTATATATTCTTTACTCATTTGTTTCCTCCGGCTCGCTCACACCATCGAAAATGCCCAAAATCTGTTGGAGCAATTCAATCTGCCCGTTTCTGTGACCATAGCGATACCCAGTTGTATACGTTTCGGCCGTGTCTCCACTGTCCTTGTCTTTTTCAGCAACGAGCGCCTGATGCTTAGCCCTCAAATCTTCAAGTTCCACAGCCGGAGCAACATCGGCGGCGGGAATACTGTCGAGGAGGTCTATACAGTCCCGGAAACAGTCTGCCGCCTCATTGTCCCCGTCTAATACGCAATCTGTGATCCACATTCTAAACCGTGCCTTTGCATCTTCTCGCTCTATATGTTCTTTAGACATTGTTTTCTCCCATCATATAAGCTCCGCAGTTGGGGCAATAATAAAGCACATTTTCTTGTGGTGTTCCGTCAATATTCATAAGCACTTTACAACCAGTACATTGCCATTTAGAGCCGTGCTTTTCCCACCGTTCATGCCGTACTTCTATAACATCGGCAACAGGTGCAGTTACCATCAATTCCCTCGCTCTGCCCGGTGGGCCAACATGCTCTGCATCATATCGGGCAATCAACGCCCCACGCTCTATGTACTCTTTACTCATTATCAGTCTCCTCCGTTGCCTGCCGAAGCCAATCGGCGATTGTCTTACAGAAAACTTTGCCACCAATTTCCGTGAGCCATGCAAAGCCAGTTAAAAAATTTGCCAGTTCCTCGTCGCTCATCGTCCGGATACAGTCGGCATTAGTCTTCGCTTTGTACGGCTTTGGGTAATCCAAATAAGGCGGGTAGTTTTTTACTTCACCCATAATCATTCTCCTTTTTCGCCACTCTGTAAAAAGTCCTCATTACTGCCTTTTAACATCAATTCCGCCAAGTCACAAGCCGCCAGATATGTCTTCTCATGGATTGTTCCAGTGTATGCTTTTTTCACCCACTCCTTAAATGCATCCATATCCAAAAACCAACACCCGACACGAGCAAACATATTGCCGTTTTCATCTATGTAAAAGTAGGCTTTTTGGTTGGTGTTGCCTATCCTATCCACAGCGACATAGTGGCCATTTTTTACTTTATCGTTTTCGTAGTTGCAATATTCACCAAAGTTACACCACTCACCGAAGGTACACCACTCACCGAAGCTGCACCCCACGCCAAAGGTGTCTCCGTCGCCAAAGCCGCACAACTCACCAAAGTGACACTCCTTGCCAAAGTCACAATGCGCACCAAAGTAGCAATATGAACCAAAGCTGCACCCATCACCAAAGTAGCACCCCTCACCAAAACGGCAATGCTCAATAAAGCGAGAATGCTCACCAAAGAGGCAATATGTACCAAAGACGCAATACTCTACAAAGTCTTTTATGGCGGTATAATCCCCAGTAGGACATATCTTACGACCAAACTTATCTACTTCAAAAGTGTCAAAATCCGCTTGCGTGTACGTTTTCATTGCTCTACCTCACTCTTTCTTTGCGGAATTTTCTAATAATCTTTGTTACCCTCCAATGCCGTTTCGGCTTCTTCACGGGTGCGGTAGTAACCTCTCCGTAACTTCCCGTCATCAGTAAGTAAATACAGACGGAATGTAGTTTGTTCGATAAACAAATTTCGATATTCGCACCCTTTACACATCCTTTTCGTTCCACAATCCCCGGGGAATGTACAATCATCAATAACTCGGTATATTCTGTCCCCGACCCTACACGGCGGCACCACCAACCGTCCGTCTTTCTCTGCCCGGAGTAATTCACGAATATGCTCAGTAAACTCCGGTTTATCAGAGAACGCATCATCCACAACATTTTTCAGAAACACAATTTTCTCCGGCTCCAGCCCTGTATCCTCATATTCGGCAAGACGTTCAATGGCTTGTTGCCTATAAGCAGATACGGCGATCTGGTCTTTTGCCCCGGATTTAAAATAACATGATTCAGGGTATGCAAGATTCGCCGTCCCGCAAATCGTTCTTTTAGTCAGTCTGTTCATTTGCCCTCCTGTTCCATGCTTTAATAAGATCGCGCTTGCACTTGTCCCGATGCTCCACTGTTAATTTGTGTAGTTTCACCATCATGCTCCTGCCGCACTTATCGCAATTTATGTAATATCTCGGCATTGAGCTGGCAAACGGGTCATCGATATACCACAAAAGGCTGCGATCAATCCCAGCTATATATTTCACTTCTACGGTATTACCGCACGGACACTGTTTAAGCTTATTCTGCATGTTGTTCCTCCTTCGGCAACTGCGATTTATACCGCCTTATTCCCTGTTCCAGCTTATTTGCACATTTAGGACAAAGCATAAATGCAGTTGAGCTATAAAACTTCGTAAAAGCCTTTGCGCTCGGAAACCATTTACCGCAATCACAGCAACATACAAGCCTGCCTCCTGTTATTGCATCAAACTTATCATTGTTCATATGTCCTCCCAATCTAATGCCTGACCACAAATATAACAATGTGTGTAAAATGCACCTGCAAGCCATTCGCCGTCCATTTTTGTGATGCAACGAGTTCCACACATCGGACACTGATAATCTGCCAACAAACCATTAACCTTTACAATTTTAATCTTCTTGGGTATCTCTTTTTCAATGCGTCTTTTCCCAACCTGGCAACCTACCATAAATCCAACGATTGCAAGTGAAATAAACCCAACTGCCATAACTATTACATTGTTCATACGTTCTCCTTCGGTGGCTCTGGTAGAGAACTGGCCGGACACATTGTGCATGGCTTCCCGTCCCCGCTCGATGGTGGATTGTATAGACATAAATCGCATGGTGTTTTCGGTGCATTATGTCTCATTTTGTCAGAATAGCACAGTGGACAAGCCTTGCAACGCTCAATCGGTTCATCATCGTCTGGACCATAAATTTGATACGCACATTCACCATCGCCACTATCTGGTTTATAACATGGTGGCATAAATTCTTCCCTTTGACGGAGGGCGGCGATTGCAAGCCATAATGCATCTTCATAATCCAGTTTGTCTTTATTTTGATATCTGTAATCCCCACATGATTCGTCAAACTGCTTTTCAATTATTTTTGCTGCTTCTTCGCGTGTCATTCCTCATTACCTCTTGCATAAATACTCATAAATATTGCCCTTTTATCCAAGTATTTCATAAGCCCAGCAAATGTAGGCCGCTTTCCTCGTGTTTCACACTGCATGGCATAAAATGTCACGGCTTCTCCGACATCCGTAAGCCAAGCTGCCCCATAACCTCCCTCATAGGCAACCTGTTCATATCGTTCAAGCTGTTCTGAGTATGCATTGTATTCATTCATAACTCATTCTCCGTTTCACTTACACCATCGCAAATGTCCAAAATCTGTTGAAGCAATTTAATCTGCCTGGTTATATACGTTTCAGCCACATCTCCACTGTTCTTGTCTTTTCCAGCAACGTACTCCTGATACTTGGCTCTCAAATCTTCAAGTTCCGTTGTATCCATAACCAAAGCGACATCGGCAACAACCCTGTTAATGGCATTTTCTATCTCTTGATATTCCGAAGGATATAACTCTACTGCATCGCAGGCAGCTTCTATCGCGGCACTTTTGGTTATATATTCTTCATTCATTGGCTGCCCTTTCGTCTGCATAATTTCTTCTATGTATTTAGTCATCGTTAAACACCTTAAATGAATCCGTGAAACATTGCCGCCCGGGCGTCAATAAACCTTAACAGACCGCGTTCCTGCAATACATTGATGTATTCTTCTGGTTGCCCGTATGCCGTGTATCCCTCTGTAATCAGTTCGCAATCGTCAATTTTGGCAATGGTGGGGAATGGGTATCCGCAAGGAATGAGTTCGCCACGTTCACGGTCAACCCCACATACTACCCATGTTTCGCCGGTTGGCTTATGTAATACAATATCGCTCGGTCTAATCATTGTTCCTCCGTTCTTTCTTCTACATGGTTCCTTCTAAATGCTCTATTCATGTATCGCTTCGCCCACTTAATCCAGTGTTGTGAAATACATATCCAATCTTTTCTATATAGTCGTGACTGGACTTCGTGAGGCTTACCAGATATACGTTTATATGAGGATTTACTCATTTAACCCCTTTCATCTTCTTCCCACAGTTAGGACAACATTCTGGCAACTCAGATCGGTCATTGGCCCATGCGCCACAATAAGAGCAACTATACTCAGCATAGGAACAAGAAGCATCGGGATTATAACAAATGTCATTTTCTTTAATCCAATGGGCGCGATGTTCATTAAAACATTTATCGGTTTTATCCTCCCTCCGGTCGCCCTGAGCGCAGTAAAACATCTCATCAACGTCATTTTCATCATCGTTAAACCACGGCTGGTCGCAATAACCCCAATCCGGCGCACTGCCGTCAGTCAGCTCCGCTGTGCAAGGGTGATAATGTACGCAGTCTCGGCATCGGATAATGTCCGGCAATGCCGTACCCTGATAAGTACGCAAAAGCCCAATCATATTCTCAATGGGGACAGGGTGCAGGCCAAACTCATCGGTTTCTACTATTGTGTCTCGAAGTTCCTTGTAGTGTTGTATCAGGCTATCAAGCTCAATCCAGTTACTCACAAAATTCCTCCCATCACGCGACGTTCTGAAGAATATCGTCTATATCAACATCTTGCTCATGGCACATTGCCACAGCGGTACTAATTGCGGCTGGCAGCTCGGCGTCCGCAAGCGTGTCCAATTGACACTCCCCACAGCTAAAGCCGGAGGATTCTCAGTTCGCTGACCGTAGCCTGTATCTGCGAGGTCTTACATAGTCTCCCTGAGCGTATAGGTTCGGGCGTGTCCCGCCCTACCATAGATATTGAGTTTATGCCAACATGCGAAGTCCTTCTGCAAGGATGTTCTTCGCGGCGTTTATATCCCGGTCGTGGACAGCGCCGCACTCCGGGCAAGTCCAGTTGCGCACGGACAGGTCTTTCGTGCCTGACCACTGTGCGCCGCAGCAGGAACAAATTTGGCTGGAGGGGTAGAAGCGGTCTATCGTGACCACGGTTTTCCCATACCATTTGGCCTTGTACTGCAACTGTCTGCGGAACTCGCCCCACCCGGCATCGGAGATGGGCTTCGCCAAACAGTGGTTTTGTACCATGTTCTTCGGAGCCAAGTCCTCAATGCAGATGACGTCGTTTTCACGGATAAGCTGTGTGGACAGTTTGTGCGCTGCGTCCTGCCGCTGGTTGGCAATATGCTCGTGAAGCCGTACTACCTGCAATCTGGCCTTTTCCCAGCGGTTGCTCCCCTTTGATTTTCGGGAGAGTTGCCGTTGGAGTTTTGCAAATTTCTTTTGGCTCTTGGATAGATACTTATGATTTGGATACTCCACACCATCGGAGGTAATTGCAAATGCTTTCAGCCCCATGTCGATGCCGACCACCGCACCAGTAGAGGGTAGTGGCTCCATATCCACATCTGTGCAGCAGATAGACACAAAATACTTACCGCTTGGGTGTTGGCTGATGGTAGCGGAAAGAATACGTCCCTTGACCGCTTTGCTGATACAGCATTTTACAAGGCCAAGCTTGGGAAGCTGCACCGCCTTGTCCAGCACCTTGATATTTGTCCCTCCGCACTTACTCTTGTAGCTCTGCCGGTGATCATGTTTGCTCTTGAATCGGGGATAGCCGGGTTTCTGACCCCGTTTTACACGACGAAAGAAGTTCTGATATGCCATGTCCAAATCTCTCAGAGAAGATTGCAGAGCGGTTGCATCAACTTCTTTCAACCATAGTAAGGTTTGCTTGAGTTGTGTCATATCCCCGGAACAGGTGTTATAGTTCATTGTCTTTCTGTCTTGCTCATAGAGTTCTTTTCGCAAAGCAAGATAATGATTCCAGACGAACCGGCAGCAGCCAAATGTCTTTTGTATCTGCTCCGCTTGCACTGCGGTTGGATAGATGCGAAATTTGTAGCTATATTCCATTTCGGAACCTCACACATTCTTCTGATCTTCTATGTATTGCTTGATGACTGACAATGACGCACCACCAACAGCAAATACAAAAACGGTGTGGCTTATATCCCCATAGCTCAAGCAAGGGGCTTTACGTTGCCTTTGGTAAAAATACGCTATCCCCAATTCTGGGGATAGCCCTCATCGTGCGCTCCACAATAGAGCCAGCCGCCTTATTTATACAACGCAAATAAAACACCTGCTCCTTTTCAGCAAATTCGCACTCTCTATTCACTTGTTACTTCCACGAATAACAATGCCGACCTGAGAATTGTTTACAACTATACCATACTACAGGCGCGTGTATTTGTCAATGGGTTGCCACGCCAGCACAATCTCGGTCAAATCCACATCGCCCATGCTATCGTAAATGTACCACACATTACAATGGTGCTCTGTCTTTAACATCTCTGGGGGCCGCGCCGCGAACCACAAAACGTCATAAACCACATCATTATCCAAGCCTTGCCACGCCGCCAAATATGCACCGTCGTGTGGCGGCAATGTTGAAGCATCTATCCAAGCCATTATCTAATCTCCTCTCTAAGTTGTTACAATGTCACAACTTCGCAAGCGCCGGTAGCCAACCACTCGGCGCAGGTGTCATCAAAGGTGTTTCAATTAGCACAAGCGTCGCACTCTATGGTATCAACACCCAGCAATCCGCACACGCTACGATCGCAATCCCATCGATCGGGACAATCCATACAATATGGCAACAGAGCACGTCACCCCTTTCATTCGTTGATTGTCTTAAACGCAGGCACATAACACTTTTCGTCTTCGTTAAAGGCCACGATCAGTCGGTAAGTATGCTGACGCCCTTCGATCATGCTACGGCCTTGTTCTATTTCGTAGCCAAATTGTTCTTCCATCAACTTGATGACAGATATAAATGTAATTTTGGCCAATGGTTTGTGACAAATATTACAATCCATAGCTAATTGAACAAGAGCTTGTTTATCCTCATTACGCCACAACCTATATGATTTTGTGTCAGCTCCGGCAGGCACTAACCATTGCCGATTTACCGTGTCTATAAAGCGTTGGAAATCGGGTCCCACGGTTTTTGCACTACGAATATGGCGCTGTATATTAAACAGATGCGGAGTGTAATAATTCAACCAAAAACGCTCACGGTCATTCAGCAAATCGGCATCAGGCACAACTTCTAAAATAGAGAAATGTATTGCTGTTGCACCTAATGTGTTAAAACATTCCTGCAATCTTGGGTTGACATGTGTGTTATCCCCCAAACACAGTAAGTGAGTCAGCCATCGCCTACCTATATGACCAGACTGGCCAACGTACACGCGCTTATCGCCATCGAAAGAAATTTTATATATACCTTGTACATCGCTCAATAACAATTAGTAACATCGTTGTCACTCCCACAGGGCAATACAATCGGTGTTACCTGTCACCTCCTCTACCCATTTGACCAATAATTGCCGCATCCGTTTGCTTGGCATATACAGCCAAATTTCTTTCCCGTCGCGTAATTGACTACGCCACAACCACTGCACCATTTCCGAAGTCGCAAGTTTATCACTATCCACGCTATATCCACGGCTTTCAAAATATCGCTGTGTATCGGTATTAGCAAAGATGTTTACGATGTAAGCTAAATGGGAGCAATGTCGATATGCGTTGGTGGCACGAGTGTTATACGCCAAGAAGCGCCTTGTATACCCCCAACCCTTGAGTTTGGCTTCACCCTCCTTATAACACGACCACAACCGGCACTGAGGGTCGCAAGGGCTTTTGTTGGTAAAATAATTAACTAAATGGCGTTTTAATGCGGTAATTTCAGCCGTGTGTCCCCCACCCGCATTCTTTTGCCAATTCGCGCTCAATGCAAACTTCGGCTCTCCAAGCAAATTCATATTGGCGTTGGCACACAAATGAATCGTCGGTAATGCAATTTTGTCGCGCATCAATCCTTGTGTAAACTCATATTCCAACCCGCCAATGTGCCGCACACCTAAATATTCAACCTCAATGCCGTGCATCTCGTAGTAATACGCCTGATATTGGGCATCGAACATATAGGTTAGGATGATCACCTCATCAAAAGCACTGAACATTTCTAAGGGCAGCTTCCACACCATTAGGCGATTATCTTCATAAGTGACACAACCCGACTCAATCTTTAGCCGCAATATATCAAATTTACCCTGATAGTCGTCTGCCAGCCACACCACACGTTTAGTATCTGATTCTACGGTCATCATCTTGGCCTTAAACAACATATCAACATCGTAAGGAGATATTGTAATAAAATCCAAGACGTCAATTACTTCGTCCAGTATTAAGGTGTAATGCCCCGCCCGTATCAGCTCTAATGTTTCAGATGTGTACTTATAAAATAAGGCGTGTGTACTGGCCAAATTATGCCTACCTCGCAACAGATCATTCAAAGATGTTAATTTACCCTTGCCGCGATTTTGCGGTTGTTTGAACTTCCGCTTAGGGCAAGCCTTGTCGATACGCTTGCACTCATCCAGAAATTGCGTCACGAATAAGAAGCGTTTATCGGTCTCACGGTTCATCATCGTTATGGCAGCTTGCGTCTTGCCACTGCCCATAACGGCGTCGCATACAGATATTTTCAATGGTTGCGTATACCCCCTTAAAAATTGATTTATTAGGTGTCACCTAATATGTATCCCAAAAAACGTAGACAAATAAGCATTTTTTGGGTGTGTTCCTATAAAAGACATTTAATATTCGCTTCGCTCTTTTTAACGTGTCATATATACCACCCCCTGCATCATCTACCCCATAAGCAATATGGCTCACGCTTCCCATACAAACGGAAACTTGAGCTCCATTTCCTATATTCAGTTGTCAGCATACGATTTATCTCATCAGACGTGCTTATCAACTTGCCACCTTATCATATAAGCCCAGCTAAGAGTTGTCAAGGAGTTGCCCTTACCCCTATATAAGCCTCGCGGCGTTTGAGCGCGGTTCAGTTGGGCAGCGGCAGCTAAGGGATTCGGTTCAGATAAAGGCAAAGGATTGGTTGATACATTAGCGTAGAAGGAATTTGTCTGTTGGTCAGCCCGTGTTTGGCTTGGTTTGTTTGGCTAATGGGTTTTGTTCTTTTTCTGGTTGGGCAAGCGCGGCTCCGCCGCGTGGGCGCGAGGGGTTTATTCGCTTCATTATATTCCGCTTATAAACCCCTCGCTTTACGAGATGGGCCATTTTACTCGCTAACGCTCGTTTATGCCCATCTCGTGAGATAGAAGAAATGGTTTTTCCTTCTTTTTCTTCGCGCATGAGCAAAACTCAGGCATTTAGGCACTTTTGGCGCTTTTTGGTGGCAAATCACATCAAAAACAAAGCAAAAACACGTATTTTTTGCTTATTTTGCTGGATTTTTTTCATGTCAAAAAGGGCATTTTGACGTGGGATGCGCCATTAAAGGGTCATTAGAGGGTGGTTATAAACACCGTGTAGGTGCGGTAGGCGGGGTACGGCAAGGGGCAACGCAAGGGGCGATGGGTTATACCCCCGGAGGGGGTGAGGGTGGTGGGGGAGGATGAGAAGGGAAGGGAAATGGCTGGGCAGTGCAAAAAGCAAGGTGGGCTGGGGATTTTTGGTGGGTCTGGTGAGGGAATGTACTACAGGGTTTTCGAGCCGGTGGCCTGCTCCGCACGGTTAAAACCATCCCCCGCACGGTAAACCCCGCTTATACCGCATAAAGGCGGGCTTTAAGGCGGGACACGGGGGGAGCGGGAGCGGCCACGCCGCGACACGGACAATATAATATATATAGGGGTATAGGATACGCGCAGAACAAAGGCGCAAATGATGCTTATATCCATAATCTTTGGATTATAACTATAATCCCACACAAAAAATCCCCCAACATGGCCATAATATAACCTTTATTTATAGCAATGGCATAAAATCATGCAATATCGCTGTATGATATAAGTATCGACAATAGCAAAAAGTCTTGACATATAGTGTGCCATAGTGTACTATATAACCATACCAAACAACAACAGCCACACGGGCGGCACACAACAACGGCAGTCCTGACAGACAGCCCACACCGCCCACAAAAAGTCAGCCCTCATAGGCTACCGACACGTTTATTTCGTGTACCTTGACAATGATATAACGCTTGTATACTAAAGCGGACCAGGGGCTTGAGTGTTGCCGCCGTGACTATATGAGAATGATATATAGCGCAACACGGTCGAGCGGGTCGAACAATGTATACAAGGGGCATAATGTGAGTATGTCAAGGTTCATGGCGGTTTATCCTTTTATAAAAGCCGCCTACCATAAAAAATAAGGCCAGTCCGCCTATAAGGATAGAAAGGTAATAATATGACTACTATGTATCGCGTCTCCTCATTCCGTCTTGAGACTGCAAAGGCTGCTTTTGATGTTCGCGCCTCTTTGTTCGAGAACCTTTATGCGGCCACAAAGGCCAATCGTCACGCAAGCGCAGCGCTTGACAAGTCCGCTGTTGGCAACGATAAAGAAGCATGGGCGTTATACCGTCAGCGTGTGCAGCACGTACAAGACATAGTGTTCTTGTACGCAAAGGCCGCTAAAGAACAAGATTATGAGCGCATGGAAGCCCTCGTTGCGCCGTTTGTGGCCGCATTTCAAGAGTATCTGGACTTGTTAGGGCAAGACTTCAAGGCAAGGCGTGAAAATCTTGCGGCGTTCCTTCCCCATGTTGGAACCTATCGCAAGGGCGAATATCTCACTTATGACGAAACCGGGAATATCATGCAGGATGAAGAAGGCGGCAATATCTTCCATGTAGAGAACCGTTTCAGCACGACAAGTGACGCAGCATTCCGCAAGCAGTTTGAACGCACTGTTGTTGACGACGGCAAAAACATAAAGACACGGGCGGAAGTGCGGGCCGAACGCAAGGCGCGTGACGAAGCGCAGAAGGCCGCGAAGAAGGCCGAAGCAAAGCAGGCCAAAGAAGCGGGCAAGGCTAAAGACGCGACAGCAAAGCAGGCCGCAAAAGCTAAGGCCGCAGAAACGAAGTAAAGGGGCGGTTGCCCCTTTGTGCTACCATAAGCAAGCCTTCCCGCGGCGGTAGTGTTGCGGCGGTGTATCCGCTTACTAATTGCTTACTGAATCGGTTTTGGTTTTGATTTGTTCGATAAAGTATGATATACTTTAGGAAATAAATCGGAAGGATTTCAAATATGGAAAAGAAAAGGTATGATGTCCGCAATTACCAATGGAAAAAAACAGTTGCGCTCACACCCGCAGAAGGAAATTTGATGGAACAGCTTTATCAAAAATACGGTTGCGCTAATTTAAGCCAGTTTTGTAAAGCTGTTGTCCATAATGAAATCATATTGCCGTTGCCAACCGATAGAGAGTGTACGGACGATCCTTGTATCTTACACGCTGAATTAACCAAATATAAACGTATGGTAGAGGAAATAAAAAAGATCATAAAATGAAAAAGTAAAATCAACTTTAGAATCCGCAAGGATTCTTTTTTTTTACCCCAATATGTAAATAAAAAACAGAAAGGAATTGAAAATCATGCAGAACATTTACACCATTAAATCCCGCCTTGCGGAGCTGCGCGAGGAACTTATGAACCATGCCGCCGCATGGAGCGATGTGCCGGGGGGCGCTGATAATCCCATCGCACAGGCCGAGTATGCCCGTATCTGGAAGGAATTAGAAACGCTTTCGCAAGAGGCCAAGGGCGTAACCTACAAAATGGCGATTTAGGAGGAAATGAAAATGCTGTATTACCGTGTGAAGCCGGAATATGACAACGCCCGGTTGTTCAATCGCGCTACCCGTGCGTTCAATCTGGCGCTGGTAGGAAATGAATTGTACACCGAAAAAGAATGGGAACGCCTTGTGCTGCGTTATCGCGTGTCGGCAATCGTGTGCGAACCGGTGCAAATCAGCAAACGCAACACCTATTTCTTTTTCGGCGCAAGGTTCGCGGACTAAAACGGAATCGGGGAGGAATCGCAAATGAAATGGAAAAGCAAACGAGATCGCATTGACGTTTTGCGGGCCAGCGGGTATGCGTTTCTGCGCAAGGAAGGAAATGCGCTGTACTACGAAAACCGCTATACGGGAGCCATTGTGCGCTTGCAAAACGGGCGTATGCGTTGTGTGTGGCGCTGACGTGCGTTTTGCAGACAATGGTAAGGTAAAAACGGAAATGAAATAGCTTTAGGGTATAGTTATACCCCTGTAAATGAAATGTGCTTGAATCCTTGATGAAATAGGGCAAAACGGAGGTAAAAATAGAAATCAACTTTGAGCTTGTAATGGTGCATGGTGAGGACGTGCTTATGCGCACGGCGGTCAACTATATGGATGATGAGCTGCGTGAGGAAATTCATGCGGAAATGGCCCCGTGTACGGCGCAGGCGTTTTGTGATGAGTACGCAAGGCGGCACAAAGAAAAGTACGGGCAGGAATGGATCATAAACTGAAATGGAGGGGGAATCGAAAATGGATTTGCGAATAGGTAGGAAGCGTGTGCGCTGCGGCAGTTTTGCATGGTGGTGTTGCGTTGCGGTTGGGGTCGCCATGCTGTACATGGTTATGTTTACCAGTTGTGCGCTGTGCCTGCTTAATAGTTGACATTTACAGGTGCTCAGGGCGCAAAGCGGGCTATGGTATCGTATATGGATAGGGAATTGGCAAGTAGGGCGACCCCTTCACAGGCCAACGCAAAGCGTGTAGGATAACAATACAGCAAGATGCGAACGGCACAATAGGCCGTTCTTTTTATACGCCAAAATCTAAATCAAGGAGGATTTGAAAATGGATCAGTTTGTTTTGTGGGATGATATTTATAAGAACGAGGAAGGAAAACTGTACACACAAACATGGAGGAATAACAATCCGTGGTGGGAAGACAAACACACATGGGAAAAGGTGAATGTGTACAACATTGACAGCGGGACACCTATACGTTGCGTATATTCGCAGTTGTTCCATCCTAACAGCTCGTTGCTACTGTGCAACGATATTGTGAAAGTGGATTATGATTTGTATGGCAATCTCGAAAGCGGCGAACTGTGGCATTATTACGATGCGGAAGGAAACGAGGTTGAAGAAGATGATGACTATGAAACTGAAGAAGGCGTTGATATTTATCAGTATTATCTCATTGATGACCAGACAGCACACGACTTGCAGTGCCACACAGATGAAATCATCTTGTATAGCGAAATGCTCAACCTTTATGTGCTGGGTGTGACGCATTTCGGTACGATGTGGTGCGGCGTTGACGCAGAGTATGTGGTATAGAGGAGGATGACAGTATGACTAATTATGAAAGGTTGCAGCGATTGACCGAAACAGAGTTGGCAGAATGGGCGAGCCAGCACATAGATTGTCCACTCTGTCCTGTCAGTCGCCCGATATGTGCCGCCAACGACACTTGTATACAAGCTTGGATAGATTATCTAACTGAGGAAGAATCTGAATATCTGAAGCAAAAGAAAAAGCTTGTGAGTTTTTTGGACTGTCGCTCGTAACTGTGGCAAGAGTGGCAGCTACAAGCGACCCACAGATTTATACAATTTGAAGGAGGAATCCAAAATGAAAACAGTTTTATATAACGCGATACGTTGCAAACACTGCGGAGATGTAATTGAGTCCCGCCATAGACATGATTATGTGTTCTGTTCGTGCGGTGCTTGCGCTGTTGACGGTGGGCATGATTATCTGCGGCGTGCATTTAAACATTCACGGGACGAAGATTACGAGGAACTGTCAACATGGAAGGAAGAACAGGAGGAAGAAGTATGAAGATACAACCACGGTATATGGTGGTTATCTATGATGCTATGGGAAGGTACGAAATATGCGGGTGTGATTCTGATATGGAAATAGATGATTTTCAAACTGCACAGTGTATGTGGTATCAAGATAACTACACATCTGAAAAGCTCACAACACAAATTTGTCCGATATTGTTTCTCGTCTACGATATACAAGCCAATCAGATGGTGGACACATACAAACTCTATATAAATGACAATAATGAATTTGATACGATTGGAGGATAATGATAATGAAATCAAATATCTATGATGTGTATAGCCTTGTTAATGCGTATCAGCGCACACATCCTGATGGACATTACTTCGACAGAGACACCCTCAAGTTTTTTGGGGAGTCGTTCAGCACAATGCGGTTGCTGAAAGGCCAGGCAACGATTAAGGATTGGAGCGGCGAAAAGCACACTTGTTATGTGTTAAGCAAGTTGCAGAGGAATCATCCTATGGGGCCGCGCCGTACATACGCTTACTTTGATGTAGAAACATTGGACGATATTTGCGTTTAAGGAGGAATCGAAAATGGGTTCAAATTGTAAAGTGTATGCACGACAAATACCTTATGAGTGGCAGGAAAGCCCATGGGATTTAGCTGAACAGATGATCACAGACAAGGCCGCCATATATGGCAACAAGCAGTTTCAAGGATACACTTTCGATGAGTTCGACAAGGTACTGACAGCGTTGGATGAAATGGATTTAACGGACGTAGGTGAAGATAGCTGGTATACAACTGAGCAGGAAATGCTTTTGAATTACGTGCCACCAGTAGGACGAAATGCTTATACTGCCGAAGAAATTGAAAAATGGAAAGCAGCGTGTGATTTATATGATGGCCGAAATCGCACTCGTGATGAACAGGCGGCAATTTGTGCAGGCTTAACATTGGTAATGGGCGAGGAATACGATTATCGTTGTTTGCGGGGGTGCTGTCAGAGCGACTGGAACTACTTTTACTATCCGGTGGATTTGTACAATGATGATGCAATTCGTTATTTGGAAATAGAATATTTCAATATGGGCGAGGAATGGATGATACATGATGAGGAAACCGTGCCAGATTGCGCTGAAGCAATAAGCGGATACACCTTCTATGTATATGATGATGCCCGTAAGGAAATAGCGGTAGAGGCGGGCGTGGAACCTGAAGACGTGGTGCTATGGAGATATGACGGAATGAAGTCGATACCGACATATACGGTAAGTTAAGGAGGAATCCAACAATGTATAAGGGTTATGTGAACGCAGATTATACAATTCAGTTTTTCCATGAAATTGGTAATAATGGGGTTGCAATAGGTGTGCGGTCTGGCATAAAAGATGATCCTGCTCCGTTTGTGGTGTGGCATTATGTGTATGAGAACGGAGTTCCGTCATTTTATTGGGGCGCATATTCGGATGAAAAACGACAGGCTATAACAACATTTGTAGAAAAAGTACGAGTGTTAATGTCGGAGTTGGGCTGGCTTGCATGGAACACATTGTCAGTGGAGGCATTGAAATGAATTATAAAAAGCTGTATGAGTGGGCAAGCAAAATACAAATGAATGGGAAACCGTCTCTCAACTATATTTATCGCGATGATGATGGCACATTTTCTGCGGTTAGTGAGTCTATGGGCTTTAACGTGCCATCACTTCACGAAGGAATCCCGTTCAGAGAAGAAACGCCATTCTATTTGGCAAGTAAGTTGAAGCGGGATGCAGACTTGTACGATTACACGATATGTGATGCGCCGCATCTGTACTGCATCAAGGTTAAAGAGTGTAAAACAGGCGAGGTATCAGGTAAAACAATTCCTTATGTGATGGTTGGCAACAGTATGTATAACGCAAGGCATGTCAAGCAAGCCATAGATATTATGGGCAAGAACGTACATTTCTGTAAGGGCGCAAATTGGTTGTCTCCATTATTCGTTGTCGAGGATGAAACCTCTTGGACGGTACAGTGCATGATAATGCCAATAAGGTATGGCAAAAACAAAATCGAGGAGGAATCGTAATGAATTATGAAATTCGCTCGTATAGTGTTGACGATAATTGGACAGTGACGACAAATTCAAAAAATGTTTCTGATATTATGAGCAAAATGGTAGAACGTGCTGGTCGAATATGTGAACGGTATGCCAGTGACATATTTTACAACTTGTATGATTATGACAATGCCGTACAAACGGCAGAAAAATATGATAAGGTGCTGTGTTTTCGTGAAAACGGTGTAAACACTTGGGGTGTTCGTGATGATATGATACACAACACATATATTTCTTCAGAGTTCATTCAGTATTGGCGATTGAGATGGAATCCGAATACAGAGTACGGGTCTTTTGTCAGAGTAACCTTGCGTCCAATCAAGGAGGAATAGGAAATGAATACAGATACATCAACTGCGAGGTTAATTGAAGCCGTCATCGACTACTGCGTGGGAGTGTGGAACGATGATGAAATTATAGATGTGCTAACAAACACTTTTGGTATGGACAAAAATGATTTTATCGACGCCGGTTATGAAAATTTCATCAAACAGTATTGGGAGGATTAAGCGCCAATGGGCAGATATGACAACAACACTACACGGTTTATAAAGGCGGCGGTCACTTATTGTAGAGAGAACGATTGGAACAATATCGACATTGTAGCAGCATTGTGTGGCACGTTTGGAGTGTCGGCCAACCAGATCGCGGACGCAGGTTATCAGAACATAGTGCAGCAGTATATGAGTGAGATCAATAAAGGCATAGACAGATATATTCTCGAACACGCCAAGAAGCTTATCACTGATTTTTGTCTGAAAGAATATAACTGCGAGGGTGATTTCAGTGATTTGACGTACATCAATATTGCTTACACCTGCACTTCTGACGAAGAAATCCCTATTCAGATTGTCGTTGACCTCGTGCATTGCGAAATGAAATGCTATTTAAGTGGCGAACTGTTTCGGACGCGGGCATACGATTCGCTGGGCGATTTGACGGCTGCTGAATTGGAATACTTGAATTTTGATGAGTTGGTGTCATTAACAAATTGGGAGGAGGATTAAATTATGGGTTATTATAGTGAAGTTTCATTAACGCTCAAAAAAGCGGACGCTTTGGAATTGATAAGGAAAGCCAAAGGAGATGAAAGTGATGCACAATCATTGATAGCGGCAGCGGATAGTATTATCGACCAAGATCAATACGTTACCTTTTATTGGAATTTTGTAAAATGGTATGACACATTTTCTTCGGTACAGTTCATTACTCACTTCTATCATGGTGCAGACGAGTATAGTTTTAAACGTATTGGTGAAGATTACGGAGACATCGAAATTGATTGGAATGGCGATTACAGTGATATAGATGAGTTGTCAGAAGTGCGCCAGTCTATTGAAATCGCCCCCGGCAAACAGTTGTACGTGCGTGATATTTGGAAGGACGCTGAGGGGGAATAACATGAGAATATACATGGACACTGAGACGGCACAAATCATAACTGAGCAAGAACTGCGGACGGAGTTTTATGACTTACGAGCCGAACAGCCTGAAACCTATGATTATAGTTTTGAGTGTTATGTGCGGAATTGTTGCGGTAAAAACGGATTTCTTCAGGAAATGAGTGAGGATGCAGTGCGGTATGCTGTTGTGTCGCTGATATTGGGTGGTGCAGGACAGAGAGCAAGAGAGGTGGTAAGGGCTTGGAAGGATATAAAATATGTAATCATGCAGTAGAAAACGGGTTCCATTTTAGAGTGGCATTTTGTGAGGACGACAAATTTCATATCGACTGCATAGATGAATGGGTGTATAGCTGTGGGCAATACTGCATGGATAAAAAGAGTATGCTATATGTCACCTTGGATGAAGCAATCAAATCTTTAGGTGCATCACGACGAGTTACAATCTTGCCGGACGGGACAGAGATTATACCCGATAGAGTCAACTATTTTGACGACCCGTTCATACCTTGGAATCCGAACATTCGCGAACTGTGGCCGGGTGAATATTAAATCTGTAAGGAATCAGAAAGGAATTGAATTATGTTTGAAAATTATCTGTGTATTAATGGCAAGAAAACGGAATTGACTGACGAGCAGATGCGGCAACTTGGCATAACACCTATTGAACTTGTTGAAAATGAAATAGCGAAGATGTCTCGTATTTCTAAAGCAGGAGAAGCAAAAGACTATTACAAGGTACACGACACCATTGTAGTAGATGGTATTACATTTGAGATTGTGGGTATTGGGCACGATATAGACGCTTTAACTGGACGATATAACACTATCACGCTAAGGCAGGTAGATCATATCAAAAAGAGTCGCATAAATCCCGGTCCTTGTTCCGATGGATTTGTCGCTTCGGAACTGGATAACTCTCTTATGAAATCACCCCAAAATTGGATTCCTGAATCCATACTACCTTATGTGCGTAGCGTGGCGAAAAAATATGTAACGTATGATGGTCATATTAAAGTTGTGTATCGCAAACTATGGCTGTTTTCTGAAAGTGAAATGTTTGGCAGTGCCATTTATTCACCGGCTGAGGACGGTCAGCGATATGAAGCATTCGCAACAAGCAAGGACAGAATCGTAAATAACGAGAATGGCTCCGCTTGTACGGTTTGGCTGCGCTCCGCGAGTGTCACCGACTCCTATTTCTTTTGTGTGGTCGACACATCTGGGAGCGCGTACTATGACTTTGCCAATATCTCGTTTGGCGTGGCGCTGGGCTTCTGTGTTTAATCTTTAATCGCTAATCCCCCGCCCCGCAAGGGGCGGGGTTTTCAATTCAAAAAGGAGTTAAAAATCATTTTAAATTATAGGGGGTTAGCACAATGCGAATTTATGCATTAACTCCAACAGGCTATGACCGTGCAAAATCCTTTTATGGGAAAGCAAACATTATTGAGGAGAACGGCGAAGTCATTTTGCAGTCGTATGACACTTTTGTTTGCATGATTAACAAGCGCGGTGCATTTGTCCGGCTATGGGGTGGCTATTCTGCAACAACAATGCGACATATCAACGTATTTATTAAAATGTTGGGCATTGAGGGTGGCGGTAAAAAGTGGTGGGACGCGCTCCCCATTGAAGGAAGCAAACCCCGCGCCGCCGAATTAGTAAATGGGTAAAGAAAAATGACGTTTGAAATAGACCGTATTTTATCTATCAGGGTCATCGATCGGGACGAAAATGTGATTATGGAAATGACCCCATTCGATGCAAACCCAATAACCGTTGAAAACGGTAACATTATAAAGAAAGAGGAGATTCAAAATGGGGTGTATAATAAACTCTGATTTGTGGGAGTGTGACCTTTGCGGTTTTATAGAAGTATGGGACGATTTCGATGATATACATGGCGGCATGTGGGTCTGTCCCGTCTGCAATACCACATTCTGCTCGAAATGCTTTAAAGACAGATGTGGAATAACATCATGGATGCGGATGCTACTTGATGACGGTGCGTTGCTTTGCCCAGCTTGCTATGAAAAGCGGAAGGAGGATATTTCAAAATAAAAAAAAAAGGAAGAGCTGGGTCTGTACAGACCCAGACTACGCTCAGTTCCGCAGAGAAGCCCCCAAGAAGGGTGAGAAGGTTTTTGAACTGGCGCAGGTAAATCAGTACGGCTGTAACTTGTTCCGCGTGGCTCACGGATTCATTTATCTCAATGAAGATGTCGATGAAGATGAACGCGAGATACTGATTTCTATGTATGGCTGGGATGAAGACGACCTTGACAGTGATGAATTTAATGGGATACTGGCAGAAGCGGTGTTTGAGACATCCGCAACCGAATACGATACCTCCGCAGAGTACAGCTCTTTTAAGGCAGCTATGCGTGCGTTGGGGCAACTTATTGATGTGGATGTCAGCAAATATCTGCAAATTTAAAATAAAAAAAAAGAGGGGTTAAAATGATTTACATCGTTTGCTCTTGTGATATCTGGAAGATGTACAATTCAATGCGCATAATTACAGCAACGACTTCTGTTACAATATTAAAACAGCTTATCGCTCAGTTAATTGAGGACGGTACATTTGGTTATGAGGTTGCACAAAACCCGTATGGTAAAGATGCGGCAAGTTGTTTTCGTGAGGATTACAACAACCGTAATCTTCATGTAGGCGTGCTGAATGATGCCTTGATGTATGGATATATTAAAGTTGTTACTGATGGTGAAATTTAGGATTATGGGAAATGTGTGAAACGCTCGACTGAATTTGGTGTTTTTGTATTTAATAGAAAGGAGGGGTTTGTCATGGCAATCGAAAACAAGATACGAGAAGTGTGTGAGGATTTAGGGTGGATGTGGACGGATTACGGTGATGACATCACATTAGAGAGGTGGTCTCCTGCTGGTGAGGATTTAGCTATGACGTTTGATAAACGCAGTCTGACAGATGAGATTAGGGAATACGCTGCCACTTGGGATATTGACGAACATATAGAGATGTGGGTGCAGGCACGTCAACATGACAGCGGCATACCAAGTGTACGTGAATTGTGTGAGGATGCGGAAGATATATATGCGATGTTGCAAGACTTGGCGGCGGCTGTAACAAAGTGCGAGAAGGAAACTAATGCCAGAATTTCTGAAGGAGGAATACAATGATAAAACATATCCGCGATACAATTGCTTGGGGGTTAAATGAGGACTTTTGGAGCGAAGACAGTCTGTTGGCAGAAGGTTATTACGACACTTTTAACGAAGTGTTAAATTGTGAGGGATTCACAATATGGGATGACCAGCGTAACACAGTGTATATCACTTTGCAGAATGGCAAAGAGTATAAAATCACAATCGAGGAGGGGGAAGTATGTATCTAATGGAGTCAGATACTTACGTTTGTGATATATGCGGATTTGAAGGTGAGTGGGATGACCATGATGATATACATGGGGAGTTGTGGGGTTGCGAACGGTGCGGCGGTACGTTTTGTACGAAATGCTTTATAGAGACCATAGGGACGAACGCATATTGGAAGATGATGCACAGTGAGGATTTGATTCTATGCCCTAAGTGTTATGGAAAGGAGGATGCAGAATGATTCGTGTTGTTCAAGACTTAACTCGTGAGGAATTAGATGAACTTAAACAGAGTTATATTTGTGTGATGAAGGAGGGATCGGACGAGCCTGCATATTGGGACGATTTGGCAGAAGCGCCGGATTGCATATCAGATGAAACACTGTTTGAATATTATGATGGAATGGTATTCACGGACGATGATTTCTGGTGCAATTTAGAAAAGGAGGGATAAGCTATGAAACAGTACAACACGCAGGAAGAAGCTGTACGGGAGTGCGGCCCTAATGAAATCACGGTACAAATTGACAATGTTTGGGCGAATATGACGTGGGCAGAGTTTAGCTTGTGGGCAGCTACATATCAAAATCCATAAGGAATCAGAAAGCGTTTCGAAAAAGTGCTGCGTGTGGTAAGAGTAATATGGTAAAATAGGCAAGGAGGCAAATGTGAGATGGCATTCAAAATGGGCGAATTAAATCTGATTAGTGTCGCTAACTATTTGGGCTATCTTGAAGGCAAGGGGCAGATAGTCATTGATGAAGAAGAACAGTTGTATGGCTTAATGGAAGCAATAGATGAGGATGTAGACAAGGCTGCACGATGTCTGCTAAGTTCGTTTGACTTCTATACAGAGGTTGAAGCCGCTATTAAGCGAAACTATGTACCACCGACAGAGTAACATCAATTCTACGCTGTTTTTGCAGTGTCCAGTGTCACAAAAATGGACTTAACATATCTGAGACGATAAATCCTACGACCAAAAAGAAGGGCTTTTCAAACACAGTAAACAATCAGGAAAAACGAGGTAAAAACGCATGGCTGTTTTAGAGTTCAAACCACGAATTGTAACGCCGTCGAGGATTTTGATTTGCCCTCAGTGCGGATATGAAAATGATGGCGACCACAAATTTTGCGGACAGTGCGGGTTCGGTTTGATACCTACGCCACGCACCACCAAACAACGGTATGTGCCTAAAAGTAAACATACTAAAATGCCGCTGAAAACATTGGAGGAAATCAATGCGTTTGAGCAAACATTGTTAAACGCGCCGAGAAAAAAGACAGCGTATAGAAATGGGGTGTTGTTCCGCACGGGAATTAGCATTGGACTTCGAGCTGGGGATTTGGTAAAATTAAAGGCGAACCAATTCCTTAAAGCTGACGGTTCTCCCCGCGATGCGCTATATGTCATTGAGCAGAAAACAAATAAAGGCAGAGAGATTAAATTGGATAGCAGACTGGCAGATATGGTAGCCAGATACGTGGAGGATTTAAAAATTGGTTCAAACGACTATTTGTTTTGGAGCCAAGATAGCACTGGCCACATACTGCGTAAGAGTCTGAATGATAATATTATTCGTCCAGCAGCACAGAGATTGGGGCTGGATGTACGGTTGTACGGTTCGCACACACTGAGGAAAACGTATGCATATCAATTTTACACACAAGCTAATGCGCTTAGTCGAGAGCGTGGGTACAGAGCGTTGTCAATGCTATGTAAGGAATTGGGGCATAGCAGTGAAGCGATTACCCTGTGTTATATTGGCATAGACAAAGAAGAAGTGTGCGAGATTTGTGGATTAACCGCCGATCAATACGATTGGGGGTTTGCTGAAGCGTTACGAGAAGAATTTAATGAGGGGGAATAGAAGATGGATAAACAGCCATTCACCGACCAAGATTTAAAGAATTGGGCGAAGTTTTTAGCTATTTGTGCCGCTGTTTTATTGTTGTTGTATTTTATTGTTCCTGAAGACGATAGAGCGTGTATACTGTTTTTTTGGGTTTGTTATGGCGTGATATGCTTGAGTCTTCTATGTGGGATTATAGGTTGCGGTGTGATTTCTGATGAAGAAGCGCAAAAAAGAGCAGAACAAGAGAAGAAGGAAAATAAATTGTATGAAGATTGGAATACATGGTCAAAGGAAGATACACGCAAATGAAAAGATGTTTCAATCCATGCCAGGACTTCCAGCGACATTATTATCAGAACGGTGCGCCGCTGCCGGAGGTCGTTGAGGGAAATATTAAGTGGTACTACCGTGGCGTGATTAAGGAGTTGGGGATATAATGACTATTCCAGCTTTAGTGTGGGGTCTATGCAAGGAAAATGAATAATTCTACAGAAAGGAGTGTGAACGTTGGAAATCTATAGGGCTTACAAGTTGTGCATCAAACCCACAGAAGCTCAGGCAGCGGCGATTGAGAACACCTTTCGGTGCTGCCGGTTCGTGTGGAACCATTTCCTTGAGCGGAAGTCCAAGGCATACCAGCGCCGTGGCGAAAGCCTCTCATATTACGGTATGAAGAAACTCCTGACGGAGATGAAGGAATATCTTCCTTGGCTGGGTAGCTGCAACTGGCACGCCCTGAATTATACGATACAGCACCTCTGCGACGCCTACGACGGGTTCTTCCGTCGTTGCAAAAAAGGCAAGGGCAAGGCGGGATATCCGAGGTTTAAGGGGCGGAAGAATCCCAAGCAGAGCTTTACCACAGATGGCTCGGTCATTGTGACCGAGAAGTTTGTCCAGATTCCCTCGATTGGGAAGGTAAAGCGCGGTAAGGATAAACGTGCCGTTACCGGAGTTCCGGTAAATATCACGGTGTCCCGTAGTGCCACCGGTAAGTATTGGGCGTCCGTTCTCTGTAAAGAGGAAGTTGAACCGCTGCCGGTGCTAAACACGGAGGTCGGCATTGACGTTGGGCTTCATGTATTTGCCGCCGACAGTGATGGCAACACCTATGAGAACCCTCACTGCTTAATCCATAGTGAGAAGAGGCTGGCCCGTGAACAGCGCAAGCTGTCCCGTATGCGGAAGGGTTCTTCCAACTATGAGAAGCAGCGGCGCAAGGTAGCAACCATCCACGAACGTGTTGTAAATCAGCGTCGAGACTATACCCATAAGCTGAGTCGGAAACTCGTTGACGAGAACCAAGTCATCGCAGTGGAAGACCTCAACATTAAGGGTATGGTCAAGAACCACCGGAAGGCGAAGGCTGTGGCTGATGTCTCTTGGGCTGAGTTCTTCCGGATGCTGGAGTACAAGTCACTGTGGGCGGGACGCACGTGCCTCCAAATTGACCGGTTCTATCCCAGCAGCCAGACTTGCAGCACTTGTGGCTACAAGAACGCCGCTGTGAAGGATGAAAAGGTTCGTGCGTGGACCTGTCCCCAGTGCGGCGCACACCACGACCGCGACATCAACGCGGCAATCAATATTTTAAGAAAGGCAAAGGATACCTGCACCGCAGCGTAACCAGCAAACCCTACTACGGCAGGATGAGCCGAAAGTTACGCCTGTGGAGACTGGTAAGACCTCCCGCCTCACGGCGAAAGGCGCGGTCTGCGAAACAGGAATCGACCTCGCGTGTGTACCTGAGAATTACCAATGCGAATGGTATATTCTTTCATGCTATGCACAAGGAACACACAAAAGGTTGAATATCCGATATAATTGATTGGTTGGGAGGTAAAATATGTATGTTTGTTTACTGAATCCGTATGGAATAGATAATGGAATAAAAATATGGTATCGTAAGCAAGGTGATAATTGTTTTGATTTTGTATCTTCCAAGGAATTTGCATCGCCACTAACTAAGGACGACGTGCTGAATATTATGCGCTATGCGGATTGGTACAAACAACAATATAATGCCAGTGCAATCAGGATAGAAGGATAAAACAGTTATCATATAGCAGCATGGGAGGATATAAAAATGGCAAAGGCAACAGCGGAATGTACTTGCAAAACTTGCGGCAAAGTCTATACAGCAACTAAAATTTGCCGGAATCGCCGTGATGCCGATGAGTGGGAGCAGTGGGCGACCGAGCATTATGATGAGTGCTCCGAATGTTACAAAGCCCGTCAACAGTCAGAGCGGGAGGCGGCCAACGAGAAGGCGGCGCAGGAGAGTAGAGCAGTGGGCTGGCCTGAATTGAGCGGGTCGTCGAAACAAGTGGCGTGGGCAACTACAATCCGCAAAGCAAAAATAGATGAGTTGATGGCCCGCGAACCCACCGACACGGGGCTGCGCTACATAACATGGATTCTACAAACTCATACCGACGCAAAATATTGGATAGATAATCGAGATTGGTCGTTGTGCGGCCAGTGGGGAATCAAACTGTACAATGAGTGGAGAGCCATAGATAAAATTGAGTAAGGCACAAGTAACCATATAAGAGAGGAGGATATGACAATGATACATTATGACACGTATGACGAGGCGCTTGAAAACTGTCGTGGTGACGAAGTGGTAGTTGAGGTTGATGGCGGCTGGGTTGTAATGTCTGCAACTGATTATCGCGTCTGGGTGATGCAGAATTAACGGAAATGAGCGAGAAATAGCAAATTCTAACCAACCTAAATCCACAAGGAATCCAAAATGAAACCAAAACAACACTGGCAAATAGCCGGTGTTTTTATCATAAGTGGCGTAAAGCCCCTTGCTTTAACTATGGGGATATAAGCCACATATTTTCTACGGTAGGGCGGGACACGCCTGAACCTATACGCTCGTGGACACCGTGTAAGACCTCGCAGATGCAGGCGGTGGTGGTTGAACCGAGAATCCCCTGCCTTTAGGTATGGGGAGTGTCAAAATGAGGATACCCCTGAACTGTCTGAGTACGGCACTGTCGTCATTGAGAGATGCAACGGCGGTCTGTGGCGTGTATGTTAATTCTACGGTCAAATTTGAATAACTGGACAGTGAAAATTAAAATTTAAATATCGCAGCAGATAGATTGGTCAGCTACAACGAAACATCTTTCATTTATTGAGTAGATAGGCAAAAACAGACTAAAAACGCATGGCAATAAACGGGTGCGGGACACTCGATTGCCGGATAGGAGGGTATATGCAGCTCGGAGATAGAGTTATTCACAAAGGTCAGCATAATAATGTGGGGACAGTCACACAGTTATTGAAGGGCGATTTGCTTATAGCGTGGGATGCGGGTGGGTTTGAACGCACCCAGAGCGGAGCGCTGTATACAGTGGGTTACGACCCTAAGATGGGGGACAATAAAGGTGTGTGGCACGCACCGAAAACCCAAGCGCAAAATTTTCTCGACTTTGTTCGTACTTCGTGGTAAAATCAAAAGAAAGGCGGCATTTTTATGAATAATCAGCGCAGAGCAAATCTGAGAAACGCACAAGCTATACTTCGCAAGGCACAGGAGTCTATTAAAATAGCGTATGACATTGTAGAGGACGCTAAGGGCGAAGAAGAAGATTGTATGCTTTGTATGCCAGAAAATTTGCAGGAATCAGACAGATATTATGAAATGGAAGATCGAGTAGACAGCATGGAAGACATCTTACTAAACATAGACACGCTTGATAATTCAGTGGATGAAATTGTAGACTCAATAGACACGGTAATGTAAAGGAGGCGGTTGTATGCTCAATCCAAAGGTCAAATCATCTGGCGAACGTGTAATAAGGGGTGTGGTGGCTGGTGCTATGCTGGGCGCTGGCGCTGTTTCAGCCAAACAGGATCAAAAAAGAAAAGCACAGGACGCAGAGCACCGAGGATTGCTGCGCCGTCAGGATGTCTATGAGGCACATATACGGAAACAGGTTTATTTATCTCGGTTTGCTGACGACGATTTTAGCTGGGTTCCTGAAAAGTTCCAAGAAGACCTGAAATGTAGCTATTGTTTGCAGCAAGCTTACGCCGCTGGTATGGCCGATAGGGAGTTAATGGCAGACGGGTTTATGCCAATGAGTGAACAGAGTTGGGACAAGAATTGGAGTGTCTATACGCACAATCCATTTATCGGGTTTATCGAGGCACACAAAGAGTTCCGCAAAGACATTCAAAATCCCAAATGGCCTGCAATGTCAAAGTGGAATCTAACCTTGGAAGGTTATAAGAGGTTCTTCCCTGAGCGCTTTGATGAAAACGGCCAGCCCATACGCAAGTAAAATCCATAAGGAATCAACATTAGATCGGCATTGCCGGTCTTTTTTAATGCGCATTTGCATTGCCGCTGGGTGTAGCATAGAGATGGAGGTGGTGAGCGCATACTACATCCTATGATAATAAGTCGGTTGGCGCAAATACGCACAGAGCGTCATATCACAACAGCGGCGCTGGCAAAGAAGTCAGGCGTCAGTCAGTCTACAATCACACGTATTGAAACAATATGGAAGACCCGCGATTATCGACTTTGGTGGCTATTGCGCGGGCATTGCACGTCACTATCACAGATTTGTATACAGAAAAACACTGGTAGATCAGGTTGTTGGGTTTTGTCAAGGGGCTATTTAGCATATCACTTGTTGACTAAAGTATCCTATAAGGATATAATTACAGACACATCACAAAATAATATCGTGGGAGGAAACAATAATGCAGGCATTACAAGTTAGCAAATTGCAGGCGCATCCGCAAAACGAGTATTTCTTTGATGAAATGAGTGGACAGAAATGGGAAGAATTTAAGGAAAGCATAAAAACCAGTGGGGTTATTGAACCTATTGTGGTTACGCAGGACTTAATCATTGTGTCCGGCCATCAGCGAGTGCGGGCTTGCAGGGAATTGGGAATTGTCACCATACTTGGTGAGGTTAGGCACTATGACAACCACGATGGTAGGTGTGCTGAAGATTGGGTCATCAAAGATTTGATAGAAACCAATGTGCGGCAGAGAGGCAATATAGGCGGCAGTGAGCTGAAAGCAGTACATCGGGTGGATGAGCTGCGGCGTATATATAAGGTAGATGGAGGTGGTAAACATAAAAGTTGTGACAATGTAACAACTTCGGGTGAACCTGTGACAGCAGAGGAGGCTTGCAAAGCTGCCGGTATTGATTATGCTTCGTATAGGCAATTCAAATCTTTGTCCGATCTTATCCCAGATTGGCAAGAGCTGTTGGATTCCGGCAATGTATCTGCCAGCGTCGCTTCACGTATCATAGGCAAGCTATCAGAGGACGAGCAGGAGCAGCTTTATAATGCTCTGCCGGTGAAGGAGCGTATCACAGCCAAGCTCACTGACAAATATTTGTGTCAGATACGGCAACAGCAAGTTGAAATGGAGCAAAAGGAAAAGCAATGGCAAGGTACTAATGCGTCGCTTGCCAATAGGCTTAATTTGATTGTGGCGAAGAATAACGAACTGGATGACCGTATTACTGAGCTTAAACAGAAGGGTGATCCTGAACTGGTTGCCAAAATAGATAAACTACAAGAAGATTGTAGACGGGCTTACGAGAACTACCAGAAGGCTAACAGCGAAAATTATAATCTGAAGTGCAAGTTGCAGGATTCGCAACAGAAGATCAATGAGGCTAACGGGTATATTCAAGAGTTGTTAGAGCAAACAGAAGCGTTAGAGGACAATGCTTTGACTTCTGAGCAAATGCGGGAATTGACTAATCTTCGAGCCGAGAACAAGCGGCTGGAAAGGGAACTGGCGCAACAAGAGCCGACACCCCTTGCCGAACCTGTTATGCCGTCATATACTATGGGTGGACTTAAAAAGTTCTTGTGTACGACCAAATCCGAATTGGAAACCTATCTTAATTCTAAAACCTTAAATCTTAATGCTGAAGCTGGTGATAATGATTATATAAAGGAAATGATTGGCGAACTCGTTCCGCTTGCTTTGCACGTTAAGGATAAGGTATGTACTTTAGTAGCGTAAGGAGAGAATATATGGTCGTAATAGATGTCGCTCAATTTGAAGATCGCGTGCGCCAGCATCGGTTGTGGATAGAGCAGAACGGTCAAGGCCAGCAATTAGTATTGCGGAATTGTGTGATAAATAAGATAAACGCATCCCATCAAGATTTGCGTTATGTGCAATTCATTGATTGTGTTTTTATCAAGTGTGATTTTGTAGCGTGTAATTTCACTAAGGCGGTGTTCACAGGATGTACATTAGCGAGGTGTGTCAGCTTTGTACACTGTGATTTGCAAGAAGTAAATTTGTGCCATGCGAATTTGTATACTTGCGAATTTATTCTTTGCTCTGGCTTAGAGACTGTGATTGTTGACGATAAGACGCTGTATTATCGTCCTCAATGTCCCACGAACGGCAGCTTTATTGGGTACAAGGGGGCATGGTGTTATGATACGGAGCTGCACATATGCCCCGTATTGGTCACACTTGAAATTCCAGCCGATGCGTCCAGAAGTAGCGCAACTACTCGAAAATGCCGATGTGATAAGGCGATAGTATTAGATGCTTATACCTTGTCTAATAGTCAACCGCTTCCCAATACAGTGCCGATCCATAGTGTATATAATTATGCTTTTATGTATACAATTGGGCAAACACTTCAAGTTGACGATTATGATACAAACAGATGGAACGAATGTTCTACCGGTATTCATTTTTTCATGGAGAAGGAGGATGCGCGTTTGTGGATAGAGTCATGGATAAACGATTATTCGTTTTAAAAGGAGGTGATGAGGAATGGCAACTGAAAAACTGAGTATGGGCATTGAAATAGACAAGGCTCTGATAGAAAAGAATGTAAGCGACGCTGTGTGCATAGCAATCGCTGATGCGTTGGGCGATAAAACTGAATTAGTGCGCAAAGCTGTGCGGGCGGTTGTCGCCAGCTCGGTAAATGAAAGAGGTGAACCATGTTCTTCGAGTTCATATCGGGCGCAACCGTATTTGCGGTGGTTGGCAACTAATGCTATCAAAGATACTGTGTCTAAGGAAATAGCCACAATGATTGACAATAATCAAGCAGCCTTTTCGGCTATGATTAGAGCGGAGCTTAATCAGCCTGCGGTCCAAGACATGTTAGCCAAGAATTTCATAACGGCCATATTAAACGCCAGTCAGACCGGTTGGCGTATGCCGGTCACTGTGTCGTTCGAACAAATAAAGGAGGATTAAAAAATTTCATGTTATTTAATATGGTATGTAACAAAAAATCGGGGGGGGGGGTATCCTTTGATATACAAATAGCTTCTTTGCTCCCCAGCGCAGTCGTTGATGGTCAGGTAGTAGTATTAACTGCTACTATACCTGAAACGATTTATTTTTCTTATGTCAAGCCCGCTGAACCCGCTAATGGCGATTTGTGGGTGCATACAGTAGATGGTGGCGGCTATCAGCTTAATGTGGCCGGTGAACAAAATTTAACTCTGACTCCCGGACTCACAATGCAGTATAACGGTTCGACATGGGTGTATTGCAACGCTTATATCGGAGTGGCGGGTGTGTGGCAGTTATTCAGTACCAATAGTCCGTTCTCGGCGTTGACGTGGGAACAAATCATTTCTATATGTAATAGCGGTGAATTGATAACGAATTTCAATGGGTTTACACTTAAAGCGGCCAAGAATGTGACGTTTGGTTCTGAAACTGTTGCGGTTGAATTATGCGGTGTACGTACCGATGCTCGTACTGATGGCGGCGGCACAGGCGGTAAGGCTGCGGCAACCTTCTTTATGAAGCAGTGCTTTTCTGCCAGCGCTCAGATGAATAGTAGCAACACAAATGAGGGTGGCTGGGGTGCGTCTCGGATGCGTTCTACGACTGTACCTTCATATCTCACTTTGTTGCCCGCAGAATTACAGGCAACGAACGGCATTAAGGCTGTTAATAAGGTAAATAATAAGGGCGCAAATCCTACATCAGATAGGCTGTGGCCGGGGTCTGAGTATGAAATTCTGGGTGTAACTTCTTACTCCGGCACGCAAGAGGGTGTCAAGTACACTCGGAGTAGTAACATCTTTACACAGAACGGCTCCGCTTGTACGGTTTGGCTACGCTCCGCGTATGTC
>ERZ779992.31-NODE-31-length-97427-cov-3.295188_pt1 | contig 97427 bp, 87 predicted proteins | sample MGYA00511934_ERZ779992 | MGnify/ENA primary metagenome ERZ779992 (study PRJEB29588, sample SAMEA2163248) | human gut metagenome | biome: human gut; feature: human-associated habitat; material: faeces | place: Denmark | collected 2008/2010 ...
GAAATAGCTCATTAAATCTGCCGATTCCATAAAGTGTTAGCAAAAAGTTAAGTAGAAAGAGAGGCACTAAGGATGAGTAAAAGAGAAGAAATTATAAAGCTGTACTTTTTAGAAGGAGAAATACCAGCAGATATTGCAAAAAAATTAGATATTTCAAAAAGTGCTGTAACGCAGGTTTTACAAAAAGATGAGAGATACCAAAGAGAAAAAATGATAAGAAAAGAAAAAAATAAGATAAAACATAAAGAAAATACTAAAAAACTTATAAAAGCAACAAGAAAAGCTAAACAACAAAAAAATAAATCAGAAGATTTAATATTAAAAAGGATGCACAATCAAGCTAGTCAAGAGTTATCAAAGGGAAAAAGATTAAGTAATTTAGCATATAGAAATTGGAACAAATCAGCATATTCATATAACAAAGCTAAAAAAAGATATGAATTTAAGAAAGAACTTGGAAGAAGCTATGATGTGCCGAAATATATTAAAATTGAGGTGTAGAAATGGAAGAACAATATAATTATAAACAAGTTACTGCCTATGCGGTAATAGGATTAGAACATTATTTGAACTCTGGAAATAAAAATAATATAAATATTAAAGATTTTTGCAACTTATTTATGGAACCATTAGAAAAAGTATATAAGAAAAAAGATGTTGTAAAAATTGCTAATGTTTTATTAGGAAGGGAAAATACAAATGGTTAATTTTATAGATAATGATCATAAAAGTTTTTTCTATTCTAAATTAAATAAATTACAAGTATTAGGAAAGACAGATGTATATTATTTATCATTAGTATATACATTAAGCATTTGTGAAACAACAAGAGAACATTTTTCAAATATTTTTAATATAGAAAAAGGAGAAATAAATTTAGATGCAATTAAAGCTGGATGGCAAACAGGAACATCAGAGAAAGTAACAAGAATGGCATTTAATTTATGGAATCATTCAATTATGTTTGATAGTGAAGAAGATTTAGAAAATGAAAAAATATCAAATTGTTATGCTCCTAGTGAAATTTTTTGTTGTTCGTATGCTCCGTATTTTTGGGAAGCTATACAAATTAGATATCCAGAATATACAAAAGTATTTGAAAATAATGTAAAATTTAACAAAGAGCATAAAGAAAATGAGAGTGAAGATGTTTGTGAAATAGAATAATTATAGAATTTTTTAAAATAATCTACATATTCTTTAATATGGAGGCTATGATAATGGAAAATTCAAAGTTAGAAGAAAAAGAAATATATGAGGTAGATAGTAAAAAATATACTGTAATAACAAGAGTTTCGGAAAATTGCTTAGGTAAAGAAAGTTTAAAAAAACTAATTTGCAATTATGCAATGAGAGAACTACAAGAAAATGATTAAGATATATGGACAATGCTACTTTAGAGCGGTATAATATCGCCAGTAGCATTGTTTTTCAATATAGACAATTTGTACGGAGTGGAGGCGTATTAATTGTGAAAAACAATAAATTTAAAGTAGCTGGCTATTTAAGACTATCTGTTGAAGATGGAGATAAAGAAGTCAGTGATAGTATCGTAAGTCAAAAAAATATTATAGAGGATAAAATAAAAAGTCTTGGAGAGAAATTTGAATTAGTAGATTTTTATATTGATGATGGTTACACAGGATTAAATACTAATAGACCAAATTTTCAAAGAATGTTGGATGATATAGAAAAGAAAAAAGTAAATTGCGTAATAACCAAAGATTTATCGAGATTAAGTAGAAATAATTTTGAAGCCAATTATTATATAGAAATGTATTTCCTGGAAAGAGAAATAAGATATATTGCAATACTAGATAATGTTGATACATATTTAAAAAATTCTAATAATGATATGATTCAATTTAAAACACTTATTAATGACTGGTATAGTAAAGATATATCACGTAAAGTAAAAAGCGGTGTGTGGGCAAGAAAAGAGCAAGGCTTATATGTTGCAGCAAAAGCTCCTTATGGTTATATGAAAGATGAGAATAACAAAAATCATTTGATCATAAATCCAGAGGAAGCACCAATAGTAAAGAAGATATTTCAAATGTATAATAGTGGTAATTCAATGGGAGAAATTGCTGAGAAACTACAAAAAGATAAAGTATATTGTCCAAGTCATAATGGTTTTCAAAAAAATAAAAAAGGAGAATATGGTTGGGAACGTTCTACAATTTCAAAAATGCTAAAAAATGAAATGTATTTAGGAAATACAGTATATGGAAAAGGAATCAACTTAAGTTACAAATCTAAAAAAGTAAAGCAAATACCAAGAAGCGAATGGAAAAAATACGAAAATACACACAAAGCAATAATATCAAAAGAATTATTTGAAAGTGTGCAAAAAAGAATGAAATTAAATCAAAAAGCAAAATCACATACACATACTTGGATATTGAACGGAATTATATATTGTAAGGAATGCGGAGAACCAATGCAATTAAAAGTAAAATATAGAAAAGATGGAAAAACCATTTCTTTTATGAGATTATATTGTTCAAGTAGTTTGCACAAAAAAGGATATTGCATTCGCAAATATAAAGGTATTGAATTACAATCAGTAACTCAAATTGTTGTAGCAAATTTGAATAAAAAAGTGAATAATTTGATAAATTGTGAAGATATTGCGGAGTTACTGGAAAAAGCATATAAGAATAGAGATATACAGTCAATAAAAAATGAATTGGATTTAAAACAAAAAAAATTGGCTAAAATTAATAAAATGATAACGTCTTTATATACTGACTATAAAAAAGGAATTATCCAAGAATATGATTTTAACTCTATGTATAATCAAGAACTAGAAAAAAGAGATAGACTTAATAAAGAAATAAAAAAATTAAATAATAAGATAAATAATCAAACTATTATTTCAGAAGCAGAATACAAGAGAGTTGTAAAAAAAGTATCCGATGTAAAAAAATGGTCTAAAGAACAAATTGCAGATATTATTGATAATGTTCAAGTAGATAATGATGATAATATTTATATTAATTATAAATATGCTGTTATGGAGATGGCATGATGAGAGAATACAAAGCAGCAATATATTTAAGATTATCAAAAGAAGATATTGAAAAAAATAATAGTATAGATATGCAACGAGAAATAACAACTAAATATGCAAAAGATCATAATTATAAAATAGTAAATGAATATGTTGATAATGGATATTCAGGAATACTAAATTCTAGACCAGAACTTGATAAAATGATTAGAGATATAACACTAGGAAAAATAGATATGCTTATAGTGAAAGATATGAGTAGATTGACAAGAGATAAAAATTTAACATCATATTTTACAGATATATTTTTTCCAGATAATGATGTAAGATTAATTTCAGTTACAGAATATGTAGATACTGGAGAAAGATATGAAATTGATGATGCAGTTGCTTTAAGAGGAATTGTCAATCAAAGCTATTTGGAAGATATATCAAAAAAAATCAAGGCTGTAAAAACAAACCTAAAAAACCAGGGAAAATTTATTGAAGCAAGTGTAGCTTATGGATACAAAAAAGACAACTTAGATAAAAGAAAGATAGTAATTGATGAAGAAGTTTCTTCTAATATAATAGAGATATTTAATTTGTATATTGATGGAATAGGACCAGTAGAAATTGCTAATAGATTTAATAAACGAAAAATAAAAACACCATCTCAATATTTGAACTTAAAACATCAAGCACAATATTGGACTAAATCTATGATTGCAAGAATATTAGATAATCCAATATATTGTGGTAGACTTGTTACTAACAAATACTATAATGATTTTAAGTTAAAAAAGACAGTTGCGAACAGAAAAGGAAACTATCAATATATTTCTGATACACATCAGCCAATAATTGCTCCTAAAATTTTTGATAAAGTACAAGAAATGAAAAAAGGAACAACTAAGGAAAACCAAAAAGAATATGTATTTTTATTAAGAGATTTGGTGTACTGCAAAAATTGTGGTAGAAAAATGTTATATAAAAACAGCAATCCTATGAGAATTGATAAATATGGCAAAGTAACAGGAACAAAGAATGAATTAGGATATTTTATATGTGCTGAACATTATAGACATCAAGATATATGCAATGAGTGGATTAAGATAAAAGAAAATACTTTGAATGAAATAGTTTTAAAACAAGTTTCTAACAAATTAAAAAAATTACAGTTGTATAAATATGCAAATGATGTTAAAGCATATAAAGAAATAATGAATCCAGAGGCAAGTGAGTGCAAAAAAATAAAAAATGAAATAACAAGAAGGGAAGCAGATTTTAAAATATTGTATTCTAAAAAAGTGGAAGAAATTATTTCAGAAGATGAGTTTGTTAGGGAATACAATTTATATAAAAAAAGAGTTACTGAGTTAAAAGAAAAGTTAGACAGGTTAGAAGAAGGCAAAAAAAGTTATAATTCTAAAAATGATGTTGAAAAGCTAATTATAGAGTTTTCTGAAGCAAAAAAGTTTGATAATAAAATATTAAAAAAATTAGTAGAAAAAATAGAAATTGGTAAAGATGAAGAAGTTAATATAATATTAAAGGTGTAGATATACACCTATCATTTTTACTAAAAAATAGTTGCACTATTGAACCTTACTCAGAACAAAAAGCACGTGCTACGTACGAAAAATTAATAGACTTATGTGCTGATGACAAAGACGTTGTAGATGTATTAAGATATTTAAGACAAAGAGAAGTAGTTCACTTCCAGAGATTTGGAGAGGCTTTAAGAGATGTACAAGACAAGATGGCAGAAAAGAAATTTTACATGAATAACATGAAGTGGAATAATATGAATTCAAATATGAACAACTGCTGTGAAAATAATAACACGGGTAATATGAATAATGGATGTTGCAACATGAGAACCGATAGTTCATCAGAAGAGTGTAATTGTTAAAAAAGCTTTAGATATAATGGACCAATTAATAGAATAAGATGGATAACATAGAATTGAAAATTATGTTGATTTATGATATAATATTGATATTGTCCGAATTTTTGTCGTAAACGTTTTGGCGATAGGAGAAAAATTATGAAATGTCCAACGTTAATTTACCCAGAAAGAGGCAATGGCTATGGAGATAAAGATACACATGTATTTTATTCCATAAAACCTGTAATAGATCGGTTCATGGTAATCAATTTTAGTATGGGGGTGCTAACCATAAGACCTATGCATAACAGCACAATCGATAACATGTTGGCGATTATTACTGGCTGTTTCGAGAAAAATGCAAATGTGTGCAGTGAACTCTCCAAGGTTTATGGAGAAAAAACCCAGCTTATAGCTATTAAGTTAGAGCTGAATAATGCTAGCGTCATGGTAACTAGCGAGAATAAGAGCAATGTTGTCTTTTTTGGAAAAAAATCAGAAGACCCAAAATGTGAGAGGGGGATGGCTTTTAATGCCAACTCCTGCAAAACACCGGCAAACTATGTAGGCTAACTAGCCCACACAAAAAGAGAAATCTTTCCCTCGAGAGAGGGTTCTTTTTTTATTAATAAGTAATAGCTTTTTTTTCGAATGAATGATATACTAAGCTAGGAAAAAATAAAAGTAATAAAAGAGGATATACATGAAATTTAAAGAAATAATAATTGTAGTTTTAATTATGCTTATTTGTGCCATAGGAATGCTTATATATATTATTATTAACGATACCATGGAAGTGAATAGTCTACCGCTAATTGGTAACCTTATAGAAAATGCTTCTCATAATAATATAGAAAGTAATGGAACAAAGAATATAGCATTATCAAATCAGGATGAAACAAATAGAGAACAGACTAATATAGAAGAAAATAAAATAAATCAACAAGTAAATGAAAAAATAAATATTGAACAACAGGAAGAGCCTAATTATAATTTTATAGCAGGTAATTATATAGAAACAAATGAAACTGTATATGCTACCACGAATGTAAATATTAGGGCTTATGATAATGCTTCGTGCGAGAAGAAAGGCTTATTACAGAGTGATGAGGCTATTACAAGAACAGGAATTGGAGATAATGGATGGAGTAGGGTAAGTGTTAATGGAGAAGATGCTTATATTGCTTCTAATTATTTGACAATAGAGAAACCACCAGAAAAAATACCTGTGGAGATTCCTATTAAGAATAGAAATATAGATTCTTCAAAACCAATGGTTGCATTAACTTTTGATGATGGGCCAAATGGAACTGCTACTCCCAAAATTTTAGATACATTGGAAAGATATAATGTGGTTGCTACATTTTTTGATTTAGGGACTTGTATGGAAAAATACCCCAATATTACGAAAAGAGAAGAACAAATTGGCTGTGAAGTTGGTACGCACACGTATTCACATCAAAATTTGAATAAATTATCTGCAGAAGAAATACAAAATGACATTTCAAATGCTTCTATGGTGTATGAAAAAACATTAGGACATAAGTTGTATTTAGTTAGGCCACCATATGGGAATGCAAATTCAACTGTGCGAAGAAATTTAAAATATCCTTTAATTGGATGGGACATAGACTCTTTAGATTGGAAATTTAGAAACAAAGATAAAATACTTTCGAAAATAAATGAAATATCAAACTATGATGGAAGAATAATTTTAATGCACTCTATATACGATGCGACAGCAGAAGCTGTTGAAGAGCTTGTACCACAACTTTTGGAGAAAGGTTATCAACTTGTAACTGTTTCGGAAATGGCAAAATATAAAGGAATAATTCTAGATACAAGTACAGTGTATTATAATTTTAGATAATATAAAAGCTTTAATTGTTATTTAATAATGATTAGAGCTTTTTATGTAATAAAAATGTAATAAAATGCCGAAAATACTGATATACGAAGAAAAAATTAAAATGTTAAAAAAAATACAGTTGAAAAATGTGTAATTATTAGTATAATTTAAGTAAGAATTAGATAAAAATAAGAAATATGGAAGGAAATAAGTATGAAAAAAGAGAATGGAATTACTATTGTTGCTCTTACAGTAACTATTGTTATATTGATAATACTCACTGGAGTAACATTAAATTTGACCATTGGAGACGAAGGAATAATAACTATGGCAAAAGGGCATAAAGAGAATATTCAAGTAGATAGTACAATATCTGAAGCACAAGTGATAATGATGCAACTGGAATCAGAAACGGAGAATGGTAGCTATAGCTATGATGAGTTAGGAAACAGGTTACAACAAAAAGAATTAATAGAGTCATATGTTATAAACAGTAATGGTCTAATTGGAAAAATATCAGATAACAACACGCTAGTTGTATATAATGATAAAGTTACCGTTGTAAGTGAGAATGATAAAAGTAATATATTAAGTAGTTATAAATTAAGCATTAGTAAGGAAACGCCATATACAACTATAAATTTTACAGCCGTACAGTTGAATGATGGAATAAGGTCGATAACTTTACCAAACAATGAAATAATTACATGTAATAATGAAACAATGAAGACTGTAACATATGAAGTTAATGAGAATGGAACATACACTTTTAAAATAACTGATGGTAAAAACAACAAAATAACCGAAACAGTTAAGATTACAAATGTAAAAAAAGATGCAATTGCATTAATAACGGATAGAAGTTTATCAAAATGGACAAGCGAATTTAAAATAAGTGCTATTTTTCCAAATTATTCAGATGGCTACGTGAATGAAATAAGTGTAGATGGAGGAAATTCATATATTACGTATAGCGGTGCTGTAACTGTATATGAAAATTGCGTAATAAAAGCTAGAGTAAGAAGAGATAACACTATTTTTGTTGAAAATTCATTAACTATATCAAAAATTGATAAGATTAAACCAACAGCAACAATAACTACCTCAAATGTAATTTTTGGAGTTGGAGCGAAAATTGTTTTAGATGATGCAGAGAGTGGTGTGGATTTAAATAATTGTAAATATGTAATAACTAATAGTGCTGCAAAATTGGGAGAAAACGTAAGTAGTTACACAGACGGAAATTTAACGGCATACAGTATGGAGGTAAAGAAAGTAAAAGCGGCAGGAACATATTATATTCATGTATTGGTTACAGATAACTCTGGAAATAAAAACGAAATAGTATCATCAAGTTCTGTTAGTGTTGATAGTACTATAAATTACAGCTATACAGGAGCAGTAAAAAATGTTGAGTTACTACCTGGAAAGTATAAATTAGAGGTGTGGGGTGCAGAAGGAGGTTATCGTTCTTCGACAACTTATGCAGGAAAAGGTGGTTACTCTGTTGGAACCATAAGTTTATCAAGCATAACTAAATTATTTGTTTATGTTGGAGGTTCTGGAAACACTGGTGGAACCAACGGTGGATTCAACGGTGGAGGCTCAAGAGCAAATTATAATGGAGGCGGTGGAGGTACCGACTTTAGAGTTGCAACGGATTCATTATATGCAAGAGTAATTGTAGCAGGTGGTGGAGGCTCTGATGGAGCAAAAAATAAAGCTGGAATGTATGGTGGAGGAACTTCAGGAGGAAAAGCTTCATCTGGTTATGGAACTGGAGGACAAGCAGGTACAGCGACTGCTGGAGGTTCAGGCTCATCAAACTCAGCAACTACAAAAGGCAAATTCGGACAAGGTGGAACAGGATGTTCTGCTAGAAGTGGATATGGTGGCGCCGGAGGTGGTGGATGGTACGGTGGTGCCGGAAGCTATCCAGACAGTTCTGGAGATGATGACCTTGGAGGCGGTGGCGGATCTGGATATGTATACACTTCTTCTACAGCGTCAAATTATCCGGCAGGATGTTTATTAAATAGTAGTTATTATTTAAGTAACGCATCTACAACCGCTGGAAATACTAGTATGCCAGCAACATCAAGTGGAACAGAGAAAGGGCATTCTGGTAATGGATATGCAAGAATAACAAATATGAATTAGTAAAATAAAAAAGAATCACATTATAATTTGAAATAATGTGGTTCTTTTATTTATTTTTCTAAACATTCATATAAATATTTTTCTAAATCTGATGTGTCGATTATCGATTTTATACTTGCATTTAGTAACTTTTGAGGGGAAACCTTGTGTAAATTTAAAACATAGCCATTTTTTAAAGAAAGTTGCCTTAAAAATTCTCGAGTGGTTCTACCATTGCCCTCTCTAAAGGGATGTAAAACATTAAGTTCGGACCAATAATAAGCAAGTCTTTCTGCAAATTTTTCTTTTGTTAAATTTGCTAGAAAATTCTCATTTTTTAATTCTGTAAGTAATCTTGTAAGCTCACTTTCAATATACTCCCATTCGGCAAATTGAAAATAATCTTTTGCAATATTTTCGTTTCTAAATAGACCGGCAAAAGGGTAGATATCTTCAAATAAAAACTTGTGAATACTAACAAAATGTGAGACATCAAACTTTCCTGTAATGCCTTTCTTGCTAAGAGCCATAAGTTTCAATCCAATAACACTTGTCTCGTACTTTTCGAGTGCGATAGGGTCTTTAATATTCATTTTATTAACTAGTACATTTGTGCCTTTATAACAGTAAACTGAATTTTTAGATTCGTACATGCTAAAATCCTTTCTATATAAAATGAAAAATGATATATATAATTATATACCATTTATATTTTATAAAATTGTTTTATAGATTGCATTGCATCTTCCATTGATATTTTATTGTCTGCAAAGTCGTTTAACAATGAAATATCGTTTGCAGATAAATTCTGATTTTCCATTTCCATTGAAGTTTTTATATTGTTTATCATGTTAATTTTTGTATTTTCAGGAACCATTTTTATATCTCCTTTCAATAACCAACTACATTTCTATTATACCACAAAATGAGCAAAAATACTAGTGTTTTGTGAAATTTTGTACAAATCTTAAAATGTAAATTTTGTAAGTTTGAGCATAATAAAAGACCATGTTTTCATGGCCTTTTAAACTAATCTAAGTTATTTAAAATGTTTGGTAACATTTGTTTCTTTCTTGATACTACATTGTTTAACATTGCTGTATTGTTTTCTAAGTTTACTCCGAATGCTTTTTCAACTGTGTCAGCTTTGTTTCCAATAGCTATTATTTTTGAATTAGCATTTAAAATATCTGTTGCAGCAAACATGTAGAAGTCTAAGTTCTTTTCTTTAATTTCTTTGTTGATGGCATCTTCTAATTCAGATTGTCTACTGAATACAGAATCTAAATCAACTGCATTAACTTGAGATATTTCAAATTTTGCATTTTTGTCATTAAATTCTTTTGAATCTATGTTTATAACTTGGAATGGAGTAAAATCGCTAATATCTGTTCCAGCTTTTAGCATCTCTTTTCCGTAAGATTCAATATCAACACCAGCGATTTTTGCTAACTTTTTAGCAATTTCTTTATCTTGCTCTGTGCAAGTAGGTGATTTGAATAATAAAGTGTCTGAAATTATAGCACTTAACATTAAACCTGCTGTTTGTGAATCTATATCAACTTCATTTTGTTTGTATAATTTGTATAATATTGTACATGTACATCCAAGAGGTTCTGTTATAAAGTAAATTGGCTCTACTGTTTCTAATTTTATTTTGTGATGGTCTACAACCATTTTTACATGAGCCTTTTCAATTCCAGAAACGCTTTGAGAAAATTCGTTGTTATCAACTAAAGCAACATCACAATTTTCATCAACACTTGTTAAAGTTTGTGGTTCTTCAACTTCAAATGTTTTTAAGGCATATTTTGTTTCTTTATTAACTTCACCTAATTTGTAAGCTACAGCGTCAATTCCTAAAGCTTTTTGTAATTTTGCAAAAACAATAGCTGATGCAATTGAGTCTGTATCTGGTTTTGTGTGTCCAAAAACATATAATTTATTCATACTAAAAATCTCCTTTAAAAAACAAATTAACATTAAGATACATGTAGTTTCAATGTATCTTTAACCTCTTAATTATACCATAAATAGGTAAAAACGTCAATGGTTACATAAAGTAGAAAGTTAAAATATATAATGCATTTGTGATAATGTCTTAATAAATCATTTGAGAAAGTGAAAAATTACTTGATAAATTGGCAAAAAACATATATAATCGAGTTGCAAAATAATAGCAAAAGAGACCCGGAAAGGAATATATGAACATAGACTTTGGAATGTTTACAAGAGAAGAAAGCCATCAAGGTTTTATAAGTGAATTTTTAAAAGAGCTAGAGAAGGGACTAAGAAATATGAATAATAAGATAAAAGAATATACAATAGACAGATTTGAAGGAGATTTTGCTGTTTGTGAAGACCGTGATACTGGAGAGATGGTAGATTTTAAAAGAGAAGATTTACCACAAAATGCAAGAGAGGGAAGTATTTTGCAGTATTCGAATGGAAAATTCGAGCTAGACAGCAAGCAAGAACAAGAAGTATCTGAAAGAATTAAACAAAAGATGGATAATTTGTGGAATAATTAATTAAAACAGAAGAAAATAGATTTTTGTTATGGGGGAAAATAAATGGCAAAACGTAAGAATAAGAAAAATCAACAGGCATTAAAAGGCTTAGTTGTAGTAATTATAATTGCTATAATTACAATTTTAGGAGATAAAATAAAGCTAGATAATATTAATAATTTAGTTGAAGAAGTTAGCACGAATAATGTAGTAGCGAACCAAGTTTCTGAGGATTCGAATGAAGTAATAGATGGAGAAAATGTAGATGTTTATTATTTGGATGTGGGGCAAGCTGATTCTATTTTAGTGCAAAGTAATGGAATGAATATGTTAATTGATGCTGGAACTAATGACATGGGAAAGACAGTTGTAAAAGACTTACAAGCCTTAGGCATAGAAAAGATTGATGTATTAATTGGAACACACCCTCACGAAGACCATATTGGAGGACTTGATGATGTAATAAAAAACTTTGATATAGGAACAATATATATGCCAAAAGTACAGACAAATACTAAAACATTCGAAGATGTATTAGACGCAATAAATGAAAAAGGATTGAAGATAACATCGCCAGAGGTGGGGTATAAATTCAATGTTGGAAATGCGGTATGTGAAGTAATGAATTGTGGAACAGGTACAAGTGAAGAAAAAAGCAATTTAAATTTATCTTCAATAGTAATAAGAATGACATATGGAGAGCAGAGTTTCTTATTTATGGGAGATGCTGAAACAAAAAATGAAGAAGCAAGAAGCTGGCCACAGACAAATGTACTAAAAGTTGGTCATCATGGCTCAAATACGAGTTCGTCACAGAGTTTTCTAAACCAAGTAAAGCCACAAATAGCTGTAATATCAGTTGGAAAAGGAAATAAGTATGGGCATCCAAAACAAGTAATATTAGATAGACTAAACAAAATGGGAATTAAAATATATAGAACAGATGAAAGTGGAACAATAAAAATAACATGTGATGGGAAAGAAAATAAGGTAGAATTTGTGAAATTTGATAATTAAAGCTAATAAAAATAAAGGCACCGTGGCATTCCAAAAAATGAAATGCTACGGTGCTACTCGGTTTTATAGATCTAAAAGATCCAACCATTCATTTTCTTCTTCTTCTTCTAACCTCTTCTGTAAGGTGTAAAACGATGTGCTATGCAAATAAAATACAACAAACACATAAGGAATAAAAAAACAATCCATTAAAAATGGAAATGTTTCAAAAAGGGTGGTTTCTCCGAGAAGAACTCCCAATATTACATTTGAAGTTAGAAAACCAATGAACATGTGAACCCATATTCTGCTAGGAATTTTGCTAGTATAGTACATTAGCAATAAAAACCCCGGTATATTAAATGGAAGAAACATTAGAATCTTGCCAGTGTCTGCATCTAAAGCAAAAAAAGTGCAGATATACTGAATTTTATAGCCGAGTGATGATAGCAAAAAATGCAACATACGAATTGACACCTCCAACTAAATTATAAAATTGATATAACTAAAAAGTAGGAGGTTTCCCTCCAACTAATTAGTAACGGAAGGAATAAAACACATTTCCTGAATAGAAGTATAACATAAATTTACATAAAAAATAATAGGACATTTGCCTTAACGCCATTTTCGAGTCCCATCTTGAAGTTTTATATAAATTAAAAAACAGAGAACTTTCTAAGTTTTCTGTTCATTCTGGTACCACTGATGGGACTCGAACCCATATGGTTTCCCGCTGGATTTTGAATCCAGTGCGTCTACCAATTCCGCCACAGTGGCATATGTGAAATTTACTTTCATACTATATCACATTTTTTTTTACTTGTCTATAATTTTTTCTGCAAATTATTGAAATTTATTTTTTTAATTGTTACAATATATATTATAAAAATATAGTGAAAAAAGATATTATTTTTATTGTAAAAATCTTAAGAAAAAGAGAGGAAAATTTTATGAATAGTAAAACGATGAATATTGTGTTAATGGTAATTATTGCTTTAATATTGGTGGTTACGGTTGTTATTGCAGTTATGACGTTTAGCAATCATACTCCAAAGACCCTTCCAATGCACAATGAAGAAAATGTAGAAGCTAATGTAACGGTTGAGAATACTATAAAAAATGAAATTGTTGAGCAACCAGAAAATTTACCAACTTTGAAAAATAAAGGTGAAATTGCAAAGGTAAGGTCTGTGTATACAGATGAAAATTTTAAAACTGTAACAGTACCAGCAGGATATGCTATTATTAAGGATTCTCCAAATACTAATGATGGAATGGTAATTTCAAATGTCGCAGATGATGATTTAGATAATTCGAAAGAGGGAAATCAGTTTGTATGGATTCCTGTTGAAACACCGGTTCTAGATGTAAGCAAATTAGATAATGAAATTGATATAAATGATGCTATTTCAGAGAGTGTATCAAATAAAAAATATCCAATGGCTTTAAAACTTGCTAATGGAAATTACAAAGGCGTTCTTTACAGATTTGAATCTATTAATGAAGATACTGCAACTAAAGTTAATTTCATAGCATACAGCGAAGGAAATAATGAAAGAGAACCAGCTAATATAGATGATAATGGAGCGAGTGTTGCTGGTTGGACTCAAACTTCTTATCAAGAAGAGTTTAATGCTTTAGTGAAAAGAGTTAAGAATGATGGTGGATTCTGGGTTGCAAGATTTGAAACTAGTGTAGATTCAAACAATGTTGCTCAAAGTAAGAAAAATCAAAAAGTTCTAACTAATACATCTTGGTATAATTTATATACAACACAAAAAAGCTTAACTAAAGGTACTACAACGAGTCATATGATTTGGGGATGCCAATGGGATCAAATTATGATTTGGATGAAGGACATTAGAAACAACAATGTTGTTCAAGGTTCACGTTATTTTATTATAAATAGCAGTAATATGGGAAATTATTTGAACACAGAGATAAAAATTTCTGAAGATCAAACAAAGAGAGCGGGAGAAGCTTTCAGATTTAAAGCTGGTGAAGTTGGCGGTGCGATGATAAAGAACATATATGATTTAGCAGGAAATGTTTGGGAATGGACAATGGAAGCTAATTTTACAAATTCAAGAACTGTAAGAGGTGGAGATTGCTCTTATGATGGAGAGTCTTATCCTGTTTCTGCAAGATTTTCATTTAAACCAACATATACAGGAGAAAAATTGGAAAATATAGGTTCGAGAATGATTTTATATTAAAACTAAAATGAAAAATCGAAAAATTACTAAAAGAGTAGTTCTTCGATTTTTATAATTTAGTGGTAATAGAAAAGATAAATGAAAAACGACAAAATAATAAAATTTGACTGTTTTAAACCAAAACTATTGTTTTTTCTATCAATCTGTGATATCATAGATACCGTAAAACATACCTTACTCATGGTTTTAGGATAAAACTCCACTAAATCTAAGAATAAGGCAAATAAAAATTAGGAGGAAATGAAAATGACAAAGGAAAGAAAACAAGAAATTATTGCTATTTACAGAAGAGATGAAAAGGATACTGGTTCTCCAGAAGTTCAAATAGCTCTTTTAACAGAAAGAATCAATAATTTAACAGAACATTTAAAAACACATCAAAAAGATAATCACTCAAGAAGAGGATTATTACAAATGGTTGGAGCTAGAAGAAGCTTATTAAACTATTTAGCTAAAGAAGATGTTCAAAGATACAGAGACATCGTAGAAAAATTAGGACTTAGAAAATAATAAAGACATAGGGCGTTTTACAAATGATAAAGCGCCCATTTTTACAAATTTACAGAAAAAAATTTTGTTATTTTGATGTAAAAAAGCATAAAATAATAAAAAATTCATTTTAAAGTCACATTAAAGTTGTATAACCATACTTGTAAAATTAGAGGTAGCTTGTATAAAATGCTATACTATTAATATTGGTGCTATATGTTTTATTATTTTTAAAAATTTTTGAAGGTCCGCGCAGCGGTCAAGCGAAGCGCGCTTAGAGAAACTTTCATATATTTTGAATTTTAAAATTGAAAGTTTCGACAACAAAGACAAGAAAATTTAAAAATAATTCAACATACAAAGAATACATTGAATAACATTTTATAGAGGTTACAATCTAAGTACAAGTATTGCTTATAAATAAATTAAAAGGAGAGATATTATGTACAGAAAATTTGAAACAGAGTTAGCTGGAAGAAAGCTAACAGTTGAAACAGGAAAAGTTGCTGAACTTGCAAATGGTGATGCAATTATTCACTATGGAGACACAGTTGTAATGGTAAACGTTACAGCATCTAAAGAACCAAGAGAAGGAATAGATTTCTTCCCGCTATCAGTTGATTATGAAGAGAAACTATATGCAGTAGGAAAAATTCCTGGAAGCTTTCAAAAAAGAGAAGGAAAGCCAGCAGACAAGGCTATTTTAACATCAAGAGCTATAGATAGACCTATCAGACCTTTATTCCCAAAGGATTTTAGAAATGATGTATGCGTTGTTGCAACAGTTTTATCTGTTGAACAAGATAATAGCCCAGAAGTTTGCGCTATGATTGGTGCATCAGTTGCACTATCAATTTCAGATATTCCATTTGGTGGACCAACAGCAGCTGTAAATGTTGGATATGTTGATGGACAAATTGTTATAAATCCAACAGTTGCTCAAAGAGAGCATAGCAGATTAAAATTAACTGTTGCTGGAACTATGGAAAAGGTTACAATGATTGAAGCAGGAGCAGATGAAATACCAAATGACACAATGCTTGATTGTATAAAAGCAGGACATGAAGAAATTAAAAAGCTTTGCAAATTCATAGAAGGAATAAAAGAAGAAGTTGGAAAGCCAAAATTTGAATATGTTTCTTTTGCAACAGACAAAGATGTATATGCTGAAATTAAAGAAAACTTCAAAGAGAGAATGTATCAAGATGTACAAGCTGTGGATAAAGAAGTTAGAGATGCTAACATGGATAAATTAGCAGAAGATATTCAAGCATATTTTGTCGAAAAATATGGAGAAGAAGAGACAGAAGCAAAGAGTACAGAAATTGCAAATAGCATACACGACCTAGAAAAAGAATGTGTAAGAGAGATGATTTTCAAAGAGCACAAACGTCCAGATGGAAGAAGAATAGATGAAATAAGACCACTATCTTGTGAAGTTGGAGTTTTACCAAGAGTACACGGAAGTGCAATATTTACAAGAGGTCAAACACAAGTATTATCAGTAGTAACACTTGGAACAAAATCTGAAGAACAAGAATTAGATGGATTAGACGAAGAAGAATCTAAGAGATACATGCATCAATACAACTTCCCATCTTACTCAGTTGGTGAAGCAAGACCATCACGTGGACCAGGAAGAAGAGAAATTGGACACGGTGCATTAGCTGAAAAAGCTCTAGTTCCAGTAATTCCATCAGAAGATGAATTTCCTTATACAATAAGAGTTGTATCAGAAGTATTATCTTCAAATGGTTCAACATCACAAGCAAGTATTTGCGGAAGCACTCTAGCACTTATGGATGCAGGTGTTCCAATAAAGAAACCAGTAGCAGGAATATCAACAGGACTTGTTACATCAAAAGAAAATCCAAATGAATATGTAATGCTTACAGATATTCAAGGAATAGAAGATTTCTTCGGAGACATGGACTTCAAAGTTGGTGGAACAAAAGATGGTATAACAGCTATCCAAGTTGACATTAAAAACGATGGACTAACATATGATATAATCAAAGAAGCTTTCGAAAGAACAAAAGTTGCTCGTGATTATATATTAGACGAAATAATGAAACCACAAATAGCAGAGCCAAGAGCTGAATTATCTAAATATGCACCAAGAATAATTACAACAACAATCAATGTAGACAAGATTAAAGATGTAATCGGACCTGGTGGAAAAATGATAAACAAAATTATAGATGCAACAGGTGTTAAAATAGACATCGAAGAAGACGGAAGGGTTTGCATTTACACAGATGATGCTGAAAACGGAAAGAAAGCTTTGAAGATGATTGAAGATATTGCAAAAGACATCGAAGTTGGAAAAGTTTATGACGGAAAAGTTACAAGAATAATGAACTTTGGAGCTTTTGTTGATATTGGTGGGGGAAGAGAAGGATTACTTCATATTTCTAAAATATCAAACAAGAGAGTTGAAAAAGTTGAAGATGTTTTAGCAGTAGGCGATGAAATAAAAGTAAAAGTTTATGAAATAGACAATCAAGACAGAATTAACCTAACAATGAAAGATTTAGAAGAAAATAAAGAAAACAAAGAAGAACACGTAGAAGAATAATAAATGCAACACGTAAAAGTAACAATAAATATCAAAATTCGACAATAGTTGCAAATATATGAATAAGTAGTATAATATAGATGTGGGAAACGAAAATTCCCCAACATTATAATAATTGAAGGATTGATAAAATGAAGTATTTATATATAATACAACAAGCAATGGTTTGGATTTTAACTATATATTGGGTATATCAGTTGATAGTAAGTTTATGTTCACTTGTAAAATTAAAAGATAAACCATTGGTTGAGGAAAAGGACCATAAGTTTATGGCGATTTTGCCAGCTCATAATGAGGAAAATGTTATAGGAAACCTAATAGAAAGCTTGAAAAAACAAGATTATCCTGCCAATTTAATAGATATTTATGTAATTGCAGATAATTGTACGGATAATACAGTTAAGATTGCAAAAGAAGCTGGAGCAATTGTTTTAGAGAGAAAAGAAGATGACCCTAAAAAAAGAACAAAAGGGGCTGCTCTTCAATGGTTTTTAAAACAAAAAATAGAAGAAAATGCAGATTATGATGCATTCTGCGTATTTGATGCAGATAACATTGTAGATAAGGGATTCTTTACTGCAATGAACAAAAAACTTTGCCAAGGTGAAGAAGTTGTTCAAGGTTATAGAGATATAAAAAATCCAACAGATAGCTGGGTTTCTGCAGGATATGCAATATTCTATTGGACAATGCACAGATTCTATCATTTAGCTAGATATAATTTAGGATTATCAGCTCTTTTGAATGGAACTGGATTTATGGTTAAATTTGATATAATAAAACCAACAGGTTGGAACACAGACACTCTAACAGAGGATATAGAATTCTCTTTGAAACGTATAATACAAGGTAAAAGAGTTGGCTGGGCAACAGATGCAATAGTATATGATGAACAACCAGTAGGATTTAAACAATCATGGTCACAAAGATCAAGATGGACAATAGGACATATTCAATGTTTACAAGAATATACAAAACCACTAGCTGGAGCTGTGAAGAAAAATAAAACATTGATGAATTTTGATGGACTTTTATACATGATGGGAAGTATTCCAATGTTTATAATGACTATTGTGTTATTGTTAATAAACTTTGTAATGTTCATATTTGGTGGAATGACACCAATGGATTTATTAATAAACTGCTTAAGATATATATTACCAACATTTTTCTTGCCAATATTTGTTGGAATAGTAATAATGATAATTGAAAGAAAACCAATAAGACCAATGTTAAAGGGACTTGCTTTATACCCATTGTTCTTAGGCTCATGGTTATTAATAAACTTCAAGTGCTTATTCGTACGTGATACAAAGTGGGAAAAGATAGACCACGTAAGAGATATAAAAATAAAAGATGTAGCATAACAGTAAAAAGAGGTGCAAATAAAGCATCTCTTTAATTTTTGAATATTTATGAAAATATATAGACTTTTCTATAAAAATAATGTAAAATTATATGGAAAATAAGCAAATAAAAAAAATTACACATTGCTTTTTATATTTCGATTACAGAGCAGTGTGCAGTTTGCAATATATTTGGCAACTACATTTCTGTAATTGCTTACTTTCTACGTTTATTATACATCAAGTAGAATAAATATGTCAATTGTTTTAAATAAATTTGTTTTGAAGGGGAATACGGGTAAAATGGAGAAAATACAAAAAATTTTTAAACCAAAATACATTCATATAGCTGTAATTATATTAGGAATAATATTCATGAGTCTATCAATATTTCACACGAATATGTGGTTTGATGAGAGTTACACAATAGGAATTGTAAGGCATTCTTTTTCAGAAATATGGAATATAACAAGCTATGATGTACATCCACCATTTTATTATTTCTGTTTGCATATTTTAAATTTAATATTTGGAGAGAATATTATTGTTTATAGATTGTTTTCAGCAATTACGATTGCATTAACTGCAATACTTGGATATACACACATTCGTAAAGACTTCGGAGAAAAAGTTGGTTTTGGGTTTTCTTTCTTAACACTAATGTTACCTGTATCTGCACAATATGCAGGAGAAATAAGAATGTATTCTTTAGGAATGCTTTTGGGAACTATTATGTGTATATATGCTTATAGAATTTATAAGAAAGACATTCATAAATTAACATATGTATTTTTCGGACTAAGTAGCTTAGCATTGGCATACACTCATTATTATGGAGTACTATTAGCAGGCGTTATAAACTTGGCTTTATTCATATATCTAATCAAGAATAGAAAAGAAAGAAAACAAGATTTAATAAAATTTACAATAACGGCAGTGCTACAAGTTGTAGCATATTTGCCATGGCTTATAGTGTTTGCAAGCCATTTAAAAGGAACAAGTTTCTGGATTACATTAACTTTTCCAGGTTCAATATATGAAATATTAACAGTTCAATATAAAGGAAATTTGACATTCCAGCCAATAATACTATCAACAGCATTTTATGCATATTTAATTTATATGGTAGCAAGCACGCCAAAAAAAGAAAGAAAACCTGGTACTTGGGGATTCATCATCTATATAGGAATAATTCTTCTAGTGCTAGTAATTTGTGCTGTGTTACACAGTGTAATTTTACTAAGTAGATATTTATTAATATTGAATGGTGCATTCATGTTTTCTATTGCATATTTTATGGCAAAAGATACAAACAAGGTACGTATGATTACAATATGCCTTATAATATTGACCTTGTCAGCATTTAGTAACTGTAAAACTATAAGAGAAAACTATGCTGAAAATAATAGAGATTTTAAGACATACTTAGATGAAAACATTGAAGATGGAGATATAATCATATACTCTGGAGCTATAAATGGGGCTGTTATAACAACAGAAGTATCGGAAAACCATGATAATACATCATATTTCTACAATAAAGAACATTGGGGAGTACATGATGCATACAAAGCTTTTGCACCATATATGGTAATAGAAGAAGATTTATCAAAAATTTTAGATAATTATACGGGAAGAATTTGGATTGTAGAAAATGAAAATACACATCAATTATATGATGAAATTGCAGAAAAATATGATGTGAAAAAGCTTGATGAAAAGCAATTTATAGATGAGTATAAGGATTATAGATATACTTTTGAACTAATCGAAAAATAATTAGACTTTTTGCAGTGATAAATAATATTTAAAACACGGTTACATACACCACGTATGTGACCTTGCCTTTTAAATATTGTTTTCCATGTGTAAATGTTATTATTAAATTGAATTTATCAAATTTGTGAAGTGAAAAATAAAGTAAAATTATATAAATCTTAATGTATGTAAAATAAACTAAAAAGAAAGGTGTGGTAGATAAAAGTGGAAAAACAGAAAATGAGAGTATTGGCCTTTGTTGGACCATCTGGAACTGGCAAGAGTTACAGAGCACAATTAGTTGCAAGAGAAAATAACATTCATTACATAATAGATGATGGTCTGTTAATAAATGAAAATGAAGTATTAGCAGGTACATCAGCCAAAAAGGCTCCAACTAAAATAGAGACTGTAAAACATGCACTTTTTATAGAAGAAAAAGAACAAGCTGATATGAAGAAAGCTTTCAAAAAATACAAACCAGATAGTTTATTGATTTTGGGAACATCAGACAAAATGATACAGAAAATAATAGAAAGCTTGGATTTACCACCTCTTGAGAAAACAATTTATATAAACGAAGTTGCAACAGAAGAAGAGATGGAAAAGGCTCGTAATATACGTGTTACACAAGGAAAACACGTAATACCAGTACCAACATTTGAAATAAAAAAGGATTTTTCTGGATATATTCTAGATCCACTACAAATATTTAAATCAAAAGGCGGAACCCCTTATATATCAGAAAAATCAATAATAAGGCCTACTTTTAGTTATCTTGGAAAGTTTACTATATCGGACAGTGTGTTTAGACAAATTGCCGAAAGAGTAGCCAAGAAAATGCCAGAAATATATGATGTTTCCAGAATAAGGACTCAAAACTATGGAGATGGAATATCAATATACTTAGAGGTAATTATAAATTATGGAAATAATATTATAGTGGTATTACAGAATTATAAAGCAAGGGTAAAAAAAGAAATAGAAAAACAAACTGCGATGAATATAATAAAAATTGATTTAGTTGCAAAGGGAATTCATATGAATGAAGAATAAAAAATATGCAAAGTGTATGGAAAGTACATTTTGAGGACGGAGAAGAAAATGTCTTTTATAGTAGCAATAGATGGACCTGCAGGAACAGGCAAAGGAACTATGGCAAGCAGATTGTCAAAAAAATATAATCTAGTAAATATAGATACTGGTGCAACTTATAGATGTGTTACACTAGAAATGATGAACCAAAATATTGGAATGGATGAAGAAGAAAAAATTGCAGAAATGTTAAAGAGCATTCAAATAGAATTAAGTACTGAAAAAGGAAAACAAAAAGTATTTTTGAATGGTCAAGATGTAACTGATAAAATAAGAAGCAAGGAAGTATCTGCAAATGTATCACCTGTTTCAAGTATAAAGCAAGTAAGACTTGCGATGGGCGGACTTCAAAGAAAAATGGCTCAAGGAAAAGATGTAATAATGGAAGGAAGAGACATTGGAACTGTAATATTTCCAAATGCAGACGTAAAAATATATCTTGATGCAAATGTAGAAGTAAGAGCTAAAAGAAGAGTTAAACAAAACGAAGAAAAAGGCATCGAAATGTCATATGAAGAGGTTTTAGAAAATATAAAGAAACGTGATAAAAATGACATGGAAAAAGAGATGGGAGCCTTAAAAGTGGCAGAAGATGCAGTGGTTATAGATGGCTCAGAAATGACTATAAAAGAAGTAGAAAAAGCCATAAGCAATGTAATAGATAAAAAATTAAAGGCAAAAAAAGAACAAGAAAAAATATATTGGGTAAGACCAGAAACGACATGGAAGAAGATAGAAAGAGCAACCATAAAAGGAATATTGCACGCTTTTTATAAGGTTGTGTTTAGAATAGAAAAAATAAATGAAGAAAACCTTCCTATGGAGGGACCTGTAATTGTTTGTGCTAATCATTTAAATACCTGGGATGCAATAGGATTAGTAACTGCAAGCAAGAGAAGAATAAGATTTATTGCTAAAGAAGAATTATTTCACAACAAATTTCTAAACTGGTTTGCACACGTATTTGATGTTATTCCTGTAAAGAGAGGAATGAGAGATATAGAGGCAATGAAAATAAACCTTACAGCATTAAAAAATGGTGAGGCACTCGGCTTGTTTCCTGAAGGAACAAGAAAAGGCTTAGCAAAAGGTGCAAAAGTACAAAATGGAGCAGCATATATGGCTTTAAAAACAAAAACAAAAGTAGTACCAGTTGGAATACAAGGAACATTCAAACCATTTACTAAGGTAAAATTAAACTATGGCAAGCCACTAGATTATACAAATTACGAACCAAAAAATCCAGAAAAAGAAGATATAGAAAAGGCAACAAAAGAAATTATGGACAGCATAATTATGTTGACAAATCAAGCAAAATAATGTATAATTGACAACAGAAAATCGCCCAATAGGGACGCCCCTTTTTGGGCGAAAAAGTTATTGTTTTATAGCATTTCAGTTTTGGAATTGTTATAAAAATACTAAAACTTCGAAAAACACAGTCAAAATAGACTCAAAACTATATAGAAATGAAGGATTTTTATGGAAAAATTTGAAGATAATTTAACATTTGAAGATATAATAAATCAAACTTTTAAGAAAGTAAAAGTTGGAAGTACCATAACAAGTACAATAGTTGAAATTAATGGAAAAGGCGAAATATTTGTAGATATCGGTTATAAAGCAGATGGAATTATACCAAGAAACGAATATTTTAGTGAAAAAGGACTAGAACCAGCTGATGAATATAAGGTTGGAGATAAGATAAAAGCAGATGTATTGAAATTAAATGACGGACAAGGCAATGTATTAATGTCTTGTAAACACGCAAAAATAAAAGAAATAAGAAAAGAATTCAAAGAAAAAGTAGACAACAAAGAAGTATTTGAAGAAGAAGTTAAGCAGACTAATAAAAATGGATTAGTCGTATTATACAAGAATTTAATTAGAGTATTTATACCAATTTCATTATCAGAAGTTGGAAGAGACGAAGATGTAAGCTCTTATAAAGGAAAAATAATTAGATTTAGAGTTATAGAAAACGATGAAAGAGCAAAGAAAATTATCGGTTCTGTAAAAGATTTAGTTGAGGAAGAAAAGAAAGCAAAAGAAGAAGAATTTTGGAACAACATAGAAGTTGGAAAGAAATATACAGGTACTGTAACAGCAATAAGCGATTATGGAGCATTTGTTGATATTGGTGGAGCACAAGGTTTGTTGCATATATCAGAAATGACTTGGGGAAGAAATCAAAACCCAAGAGATATATTGGAAGTTGGACAAAGCATTGAAGTAAGTGTAAAAGAGCTTGATAAAGAAAATAAAAGATTCAAATTATCTTATGAGAAAAAAGGCCCAAATCCTTGGAATAAAGTAGAAGAAAAATACCATGTTGGAGATGTGGTAAAAGTAAAAATTTCTAAGATAATGCCTTTTGGTGCATTTGCAGAATTGGAAAAAGGAATAGAAGGTCTAGTACACATTTCACAAATCTGTGAAAGAAAAATAGCAAAACCTGAAGAAGAGCTTCAAGTTGGACAAAAAGTAAATGCAAAAATAATAAACATAGATTTTGAAAACAAAAAAATAGAACTATCGATAAGAGAATTAGAAGGAACATCACAAGAATATAAAGAGAATGCATAATAAAATTTCGCCCAGAGGGGACGCACCTTTTTGGGCGAAAACCTTGGAGCGTGTTAGACATATGATAAAATAAACGCTTTTTAAAATGTAAATTTATATGACTTTTATGATGTTAAGGATAACTGGTAAAATCATATTCTATGAGAAATAATAAAAACTAAAATAATTAAATTAAAATTTAAATCGCCCAAAAAGGGACGTCCCCATTGGGCGAAGAGGGGGAAAAATGAATAACAAAAATATTAGAAATATTGCAATAATTGCACACGTTGACCATGGTAAAACTACATTGGTTGATGCACTTTTAAAACAGAGCCATGTTTTCAGAGAGAATGAACAAGTAGCAGAAAGAGTAATGGACTCTGGAGATATCGAGAAGGAAAGAGGAATTACAATTCTTTCTAAAAATACATCTGTTATGTATAATGGAGTAAAAATTAATATAGTTGATACTCCTGGACATGCTGATTTCGGTGGAGAAGTTGAGCGTGTATTAAAGACTGTTGATGGTGTTTTATTATTGGTAGATGCTTTTGAAGGCCCAATGCCTCAAACAAGAGAAGTTTTAAAGAAAGCTTTAGCACTTAACCTAAAACCAATAGTTGTAATAAACAAAATAGATAGACCAGGTGCAGAACCTGAAAAAGCATTAGACAAGGTTATAGAATTATTCATAGAATTAAATGCTTCTGATGAACAATTAGATTTCCCAGTTATTTATGCATCAGCTAAAAATGGAATTGCAAAAATGAATTTGTCAGATGATTCTGATAACATTACTTGCATATTCGATACAATAATCGATAAGATTGAACCTCCAACATGTGATATGGATGGAACAATGCAAATGTTAGTATCTAATATAGATTATGATGATTATTTAGGAAGAATTGCAATAGGAAGAATCGAACGTGGTAAAATAAAGAATGGAATGCCAGTTTCAATTTGTAAACAAGAAAAAAATACACAAGGAAAAATTGCTAAATTGTTCACATACATGGGATTAAAAAGAGTTGAAGTTGATGAAGTTGATGCTGGAGATATAGTTGCTATATCAGGTATTCCAGATATCAGCATCGGAGATACAATTTGTGATTTGGCAAATCCAGAAAAAATACCATTTGTAAACATAGATGAACCAACAGTTTCTATGACATTTAGTGTAAACAATGGACCTTTTGCAGGACAAGAAGGAGAATTTGTTACATCAAGACACATCAGAGACAGATTGTTCAAAGAGCTAGAAAGAAACGTAAGTTTACGTGTTAAAGAAACAGCTTCTCCAGATAGCTTCGAAGTTTGCGGACGTGGTGAATTACACTTATCTGTATTAATAGAAGAAATGAGAAGAGAAGGATACGAACTTCTAGTATCTCGTCCAAAGGTTATTTTCAAAGAGATTGATGGTGTAAAATGTGAGCCAATAGAGGACTTAGTTGTAAACGTACCAGACGATGCAATCGGAACAGTTATAGAAAAATTAGGAAGACGTAAAGCTGAAATGAAGAACATGGAACCAGCAGAAGCCGGACATACAAAAATAGAATTTAAGATTCCAGCACGTGGACTAATTGGTTATAGAACAGAATTCTTAACAGATACAAAGGGAACTGGAACAATGAACTCAATATTCGATTGCTATGAGCCATACAAAGGAGACATTCAAGCAAGAACAAGAGGAGTTTTAGTTGCATTCGAACAAGGAACATCAATCACTTATGGATTATACAATGCTCAATTAAGAGGAGAATTATTCATAGGACCTGGTGTGGAAGTTTATGAAGGAATGATAGTTGGTATAAACTCTAGAAATGAAGATATTTCTATAAACGTTTGTAAAGAAAAACACCTTACAAACACAAGAGCTTCTGGATCTGATGATGCATTAAGATTGGTTCCACCAATTCAATTATCATTAGAAAAAGCAATAGAATTCATTGCAGAAGATGAACTTGTTGAAGTAACACCAAAAAATATTAGACTAAGAAAAGTAATATTAAACAACAAAGACAGAGAAAAAGCTGCAAGAAGATAGAAAGATTGATTCTTTTGGAAAATATAGAAACTTTATTGCAAAAAAACAGGCATCTACAGAATGCCTGTTTTTGCTAAATTTGCAAAGGGTTCAGCTTTATATTATAAAGGGGAAAAAGTAAGAATGGAAAATGAATATGAAATAACAGTATTAGATATAGATATTATGAAAATTGAAAAAAAATTATTAGAGATTGGAGCTGTAAAAGAGGGCGAATTTTTTCAGAAAAGAAATTTATATAATTTTCACGAAGAATATAGAGGCCGATTTATTAGATTAAGGACAAATGGAACTAAAACGACATTAACAATTAAGGAAAAATCTGCTAAAAAAGAAATAGGTAGTGTAAAGGAATTAGAAGTGGAAGTGTCAGATTTTGAAAAAACCGATGAAATATTGAATATGTTAGGGTATGAACATAGTATGTACCAAGAAAACAAAAGAACTATATATAGATTAGGAAATATAGAGTTTGATATTGATTCATGGCCTATGATTCCAACTTATCTTGAAATTGAAGGGAAAAGTAAAGAGCAAGTAGAAGAAATGATTGAAAAATTAGAAATTGATAAGAATAAATTATCTTTAGACAAAGTAAGTGAAATTTATAAAAAATACGGATTTGATATACATGACTATAAGGATTTAAGATTCGAAAATTAGAAAATGGGAAGAAATAGGAATAATCTAAGTAGAGGCGTGCAAAGTTGTATAAATTTACATAAAAAGTTTGATGTTTTTATAAAACTTGCTAAAATGGTGCATTTAGTGTTATAATTAATGTCGAGTTTATAAGAATTGAGATAATATATAAGAGGGAAAAGTAAAATGAACAAAGACGAACTACTAAAAATAAAAGAATATGCACTTGAAAGACATATTCCAATTATTATGGATGACACTTTAGAAGTTATAGATAAATATTTAACAGAGAAGAGACCAGAAAAAATACTTGAAATTGGCACGGCTGTTGGATATTCTGCAATGTGTTTTTCTGAATATTTAAAAGATGGTGGAAAGATTGACACAATTGAAAGAGATGAAGAAAGAATTGCAGAAGCTAAAGAAAATATAAAAAAGGTTGGAGTAGAAGAAAAAATAAACATTTATGAAGGAGATGCTGTCGAAATTCTTCCAACTATGAACGATAAATATGATGTTGTGTTTATAGATGCTGCTAAGGGAAAATATCCATTTTTCTTGGAGCATGCATTGAGAATGTTAAAAGATGATGGAATTATTTTTGCAGATAACGTTTTGTATAAAGGTTATGTAATGAGTGATTACAATAAGCACAAACAACGTACAGCTGTTACTCATTTAAGACAGTATATTAAGGAAACTACTGAAAATCCAGAACTTGAAACTGAAATATTGGAAGTTGGAGATGGACTGGCAATTACAAAGAAAAGAATTGAAAAATAGTTACAGCTCAAGTATGATAGAATAAAGAAATAATAATAGGAGATTATGAAATGAAAAAACCAGAATTATTGGCCCCAGCAGGGTCTTTTGAAAAAGCTAAGGTTGCATTTATGTATGGAGCCGATGCTGTATATTGCGGAACTGCTTCACTTTCACTTAGAAGTAGAGCAGAAGTTGATGATAACGACTTGGAAAAAACAATAAAATATGCACACAGCATTGGAAAAAAAGTGTATGCAGCACTAAATATTTATGCATGGGACACAAATTATGAAGAAATTGAAAAGCAGGTAAAAATGCTAGATGAAGTACATGTTGATGCAATAATTGCCTCTGACGGTGGAGTTATTCAAAAGATTAGAGAGATTGCTCCAAACATAGAAATACATGTAAGTACTCAGGCAAATGTTGTAAGCTATCATGCTGCAAAGTTTTGGTATGATAACGGAGCTAAAAGAGTAATTCTAGGCAGAGAAACAAGCAAAGACCAAATTCAAGAGATAATGAAGAATAAGCCAGAAGATTTAGAAGTTGAAATGTTTATACACGGCGCTTTGTGCTGGGCATATTCTGGAAGATGTTTCTTAAGCGAATATTTATCTTGCAGGTCAGCAAACTTAGGTGATTGTTCTCAAAGTTGCAGATGGGCATATAATATGTATCTAGAAGAAAAGAATAAACCAGGAAACTTAATGCCTGTTGAAACTGATGAAAATGGAACATACATATTATCATCAAAAGATTTGTGCTTGATAAAGGAGATTCCACAAATAATAGAAATGGGCGTTGATAGCCTAAAGATTGAAGGCAGACTTAAAACAGAATATTATTTAGCATCTGTTGTAAATGTATATAGAAACGCAATAGACGATTACATGGCAAATCCAGAAGGATATGACTATACAAAATATTTGCAAGAACTTGAAAAAGTAAAGACTAGAGGACTTACAACTTTCTATTTTAATGACAGAAATAATAAAGATTTCCAAGAATACGAAGGAAAACAATACAATCCAGATTATGAATTTGGAGGAAAAATTCTTGAAGATAAATCAGCAAATTCAAGAGTACAAATAGAAATAAAGAATAAGTTAAGTGTTGGAGACACATTGGAATTGATAATCCCAAATGAGATTAAACCACAGGCATTTACAATAGAAAAGCTATATGACAGTGAAACTAGCGAAGAGATAAACACAGTAAATCCAGGAAAACAAGGACAGACAGTAATATTAGAAATTCCTTTTGAAGTGAAAAAAGGGTGGATATTAAGAAGAAAAAAATAATAAAAAAGGCATAAAATTTTAATGTTTTATGCCTTTTTATAGTTTAAGTACTTACTGTATTTTCTAAATTAGCTAATTTATATGATAATATTAAACTAACAAAAAATATAGGATAGCAAATTAATCCAACAATGCCATGCGCAAAACCTGGAAATAGCACGAAAACAGAACCAATAGTGAATCCGATAATACATAATGAAGTTGCCTGATGATATTTATCAAATAAATATTTTATAATTCGTATCCACAGTAAACAACCAAAGAAAAGCCCGATTCCCATTGGAACTAAAATGTGGAAATTGATTGTTGCAACTGCATCTATGTATGTTGTGTAAACTCCTAAACACATTAAAATTACAGTATTGCTAATTCCTGGTACTACAATTCCAACAGACATTAAAAAACCAGAAAGTATTAAATATAAATAACTTGACGATGCGGAATTTGTAGTGCCTAACACTAAAGATTTTTCTATAAATATTAGAGCAATTCCAAATAAAAAAGAAATAATCATTGGAATTATATTTTTTATTTCAACATATTTATTAGTAGAAGCTTGTTTGAAAAGAGATGGAATGGTTCCTAAAATGAGCCCAATAAAAGCATAGCAAGATTGAAATTTATATAAGGAAAAAAAGTATTTTATTACATTTCCAAACAATATTATACCAACTATTCCGCCGAGTCCAATTGGAAATAAGAAAAGAAAATTTGTCTTAAAATCCTTAAAAAAATTTATTATGCTATTAACAAGTTTTTCATAAATGCCAAATATAACGCAAAATACTCCACTGCTGACACCAGGTAGAATAGCACCAAATCCCATCAATATACCAATTAAAAAATTGTAAAAGTATTTCATAAATTACCTCCAGATGATATAATATATGCAATATAGGAACAATTTATTAGAAAAGAGATGATAGTATGAAAAATTTAACATTAAGAGAAAAAATCGGTCAAATGTTGATTATAAAAATACAGGGAAAAGAAATAACAAATGAAACAAAGAGAATGATTGAAGAATATAAAGTTGGAGGAATAATTCTTTATAGAAAAAACTATGACACATATGAAGAGATGATAAATTTAATAAATGAGATTAAGAAGATAAACCACGAAAGTGGTAATATTCCGCTATTTATAAGTATAGATCAAGAAGGCGGAAGGGTAAACAGAATGCCTCGAGAGTTAAAAAATATAAAGAGTGCGGGAAAGTTGGTTTCAAAAAATAATATAGAAATAATAGAGCAGGCTGGAATGGTAACTGCACAAATGTTAAAAGAATCTGGTTTTAATATGGATTATGCACCTGTGCTAGATATACAGAGATTTGAAGATGGGCATGCTATTGGAGACAGGTGCTATGGTAAAAATGCAGAGGAAGTAAGCAAAAATGGAATACAAATAATGAAAGAACTAGCTAATGGAGGAGTGATTCCAGTTATAAAACATTTTCCTGGTCATGGACTTACAAAAAAAGATTCTCATTTTTTCTTGCCAGTGATAGACGCTAAAATTGAAGATTTAGAAAAAGAAGATATATTACCTTTTAAAAGAGCAATTGGGCAAAATGCTGAAGTTATAATGGTAGGGCATTTAGTTGTAAAAGACGTAGATAAGAAAAATCCTGCATCTCTATCAAAAACGATAATTAATGATTATTTAAGAAACAAATACCAATACAAAGGTCTAGTAATGACAGATGATTTAAAGATGAGGGCAATAAGCTTAAGATATGGATATGTAAAAGCCACGATGAAAGCATGCAAAGCAGGAGCAGATATAATAATGATAGGAGCGCCTCACAACACTGTAATTCACGCAATACATAAAATAGAAAAGAATGTCAAGAATAAAAAAATAGACATAAATCAAATAGATAAAAGCGTAGAGAAAATAATTAAACTTAAAGAAAAATACAACATAACAGATGAACCAGCAAAAGGCTGTAACATAGAAGACATTAATGAAAAGATTGAGAAAATAAATGTACAATTATAATTTTAAAGAACAGTTTATATTTTTTAAAACGAAACCGGAAGTGCGCCTTTTGAGGAGTCCGAAGGAGCTCCGACCAAGCACAACGTGTTGAGGCTTTGTAAAATATAAACTGTTCTTTTTAGGTAATGTAAATTTTTATGGGTCATGCACGTTATTTATTTTTTTTCATATATTTAAAGTATGATGAAAAATGGAGGTACGTGTATGCTAACCATTTCTTTAATGGGCTTTTTAAAATTTTTACAAACAGCAGTGTTTGTTGTAGGTTATATTTCAAACAATAATTTATTTCCAGAACCACTTTCATCAGAAGAAGAAAAAGTTTATTTAGTAAGAATATCTGAAGGCGACGAAGAGGCGAGAAACATATTAATAGAAAGAAATTTAAGATTGGTGGCGCATGTATGTAAAAAATATGCGTCTACAAATGTTGACCAAGAAGATCTGATTTCAATTGGTACTATTGGCTTGATAAAGGGAATAAATAGCTTTAAAATTGAGAAAGGAGCAAGGCTTTCTACATATGTATCTAGATGCATAGACAATGAGATACTCATGTATCTAAGAAGTACAAAAAAACTCGGAGCTGAAGTTTATTTGGAGGACACCATAGGAAAAGATAAAGATGATAATACGGTAACATTAAAAGAGGTATTAGAGAATAATGAGAGGAACATAGAAGATGAGGTTGACCTAAAATTTAAAGTGAAAAAATTATATGAGAAAATTAGAGAGATTTTAAAAGATAGAGAGAAGACTATAATTGAGTTGCGTTTTGGCTTAAATGGAGATAAACCAAAAACGCAGAAGCAAATTGCAAAGATGATGGGAATATCTAGAAGTTATGTTTCAAGAATTGAAACAAAAGCAATTGGAAAATTGGCAAAAGAATTGAAAAAGTAGTTGAATTTTAGGCAAAAAAATATTTGAAATATGGCACAAAATGTCAAATAATGTCGAATATGCTTGAAATATGCAGGAGATGATGCTATAATGAAAACTGTATCATAGTAGAAAGGAGGAGCATATACTATGAGTGTCAAGTTAGCTACTGAGGTGAAAAACATCATTCATCAGATGGTGGTAACTACTAAAAAAATCGAAGGAATGATGAATACGCTAGTGCTATTTGATACACTTCTTTTGAACCGGATTTTTGCCACTTCAATAGAAGTATCTTCAAGTTGTACGCGTGAGCAGATTGTAAGTGATGTACAGAAACTGCTTTGGTGTAAGGAGTTGAATGAAGAAAAAAATAAAAATGCAGGTAGTCAAAACGAACCTAATGTGATGAAAGCTAGAGGTTTCGATGAGAATGGAGCAGTGGACGAGGAGGACACGCACATTTTTACGGCATGCCTTGTTGAGGCGTGTGGTACTAATGACGTAGGAGTAAAGTTCTCGCAAGATGTGGCAGAAATTTTTTCGTATGCAATAAGCATGGTCGTTGAAGAAAAACGTGAGGAAGTTACGTATGACGACATTGTTATTTCGTTTATGGAAAATTTGTCACTTGGCATGAACGAACTCTTTTTTGAATGGAACCTGAGCTGTGAGGAATTTAAGGAAAACTATAAGGGGGTAATTGAAAAAGAACCTAAGCAATTCCGAATTCCTGTATCTTTGTCTGGATGTGTAAGCATCTTGAATGACAAGTTCAAAGACAATCCTAATTGCGAGATTCTCGGAAGAGATAACGAGTGCCGTGCGATTTGGTACAATATGATGAAGAAAACGAAACGGAACGTTATCCTGGTAGGGAGACCGGGCGTTGGAAAATCATCGATTGTGTACAAAATAACGGCAGACATCGTAAACAAGAGGTGCCCAGAGATGTTTAAAAATTTTATCGTTCTTTCTTTGGACGTAAACAATATCATTTCTGGTACTAACCTGAGAGGACAGGCTGAAGAGCGGTTTCAGGATCTCATCAATTTGATGAAGAACAACAAGAATGTGATCGTGTTTATAGACGAGATACACATGATTGTCGGAGCTGGGGCTGTTTCGCAGGGAGAAAAGCAGGACTTGTCGAATGCTCTTAAACCTATTCTGGCTGGGGATGATTCAATCGTCATCGGAGCAACGACCGATGAGGAATATGCACAGACTTTCGGAATGGAAGGAGCTTTAAGACGGCGTTTCAAAACCATTATTGTAAGGGAACCTAAAACCACGGAAGTCTATGATATGTTGCGAGAGTCTATCAGGCAGCTGTCTGCATTCCATGGCGTTACAATCTCTAAGAGAATGGTTGAGACTATTGTTTTTTATTCATCGTGCTTTAACTACAACACAAGCAATCCGGACCGTACTAAGGACTTGATTGATTCTGCAATGGTTACTGCACGCATGAATGGAAAAGATCGTGTCGACAGAGACTGCGTAATGCAGATTTTTGGAGCAAACTTCGAAAGATTCCACAACATGTCTAAAGAAATGATTCGTGAGACGGCTTATCATGAGGTTGGGCATTTTATTGTTCAGCGTTTCTCTGATAAGTTGATTGACCGAAAGGCGATTGCAATTTCGATTGTGCCGGCTGAAGACTATTTGGGGCTTACGGTAACAGATGCCACTGACAAGACGGTAAATAAGGATAAAACCTATTTGGTGGACCTGATTGCCGAGTTTTTGGCAGGACGTGTTTCTGAGAAGCTTTTCATGCATTCAGAAAATAATGCTGGAGCAGAAAGTGACTTGGAGAAAGCAACCAAGATTGCCTTCAACATGGTAACAAAATTTGGTATGACAAGTAGGTTAGGTGAGAACCACATCTATCTGAATGAAACGAACTACCAAATGCAGACTCCTACTGTGACCGATATGGTAAACGGTGAAGTTAAGAAAATCATGAAAGAGGCAGAAGAAAGAGCAAGAATGATGCTTACGCAACATTCTCAATTGGCCGAAGAGCTTGTAAATGAGCTTGCTAAAAAGGGAATGCTAAGCAGCAAAGAGATCGAAACAATCGTTAAAAGAATTGAGCCAAAACCGACTGATGTAACGGAAGGTCGTGTTGCTACGATTGATACTGTTGCAAAAAAATAAATAAAGCGAAAGTGAGTTGGAAAATTCAAAAAAAATCATAGTATATCTCACAATGGCAGGGAAATTTTCCCTGCCATTTGCTTTTATAAATGAGGTTATTAATTGAAAGAAAAAGCTAGATGTATAAATGGTAAAATTAAAGTGAACGAAAAAAGTTGAAAAAAATTGAATAATGAAGTATAATATTGTTCGACACATTTAATGATATTAAAATGGTTTGATATGTATTTGGTATATAACCAATATTATAGGGGAAGATTATGATAAATATACTTTTTTGCGGTAATTATAAAGTGTTCGATGGAGCATTAACAGAGCTTATTTCTATTACAAATAAAACGAGCGAAGCTGTGAATTGCTATATATATACAATGGATGTTTCAAGAATTAATCCGGATTTTATTTCGATGAATCATGAACAAATTACTTTTTTAAATAAAGTGGTTCAGTCAAAAAATCCAGATAACAAAGTTACCAAAATAGATGTCACAGATATATATGAGAAGGAATTTGGACATGGTAAGAATGAAAATGCATATTGTACGCCTTATACGTTATTAAGGTTGTTTGCAGATATTGTTCCAAACATGCCGGAAAAGCTTCTTTATTTAGATATAGACATGATGGCAGCAAAAGATATAGCTGAATTGTACAATACTAATATTGAAGAATATGAATATGCAGCCGTTAAAGAAAAGTATGGCTCAAAAATAATTAGACCGGATTATATTAATGCTGGAATGTTATTGCTAAATTTAAATAAGATTAAAGAGACAGGGTTGCTAGAAAAGGCAAGAGCTTTGATAAAAAAGAGAAAATTACTATTTGCAGATCAAGATGCCGTGTTCTGGAGTACTACTAGCAAGTTATTATTACCAAGAAAATTTAATGAACAAGCAAGTTTTAGGAGACAAGATACAGTAATTTGTCATTTCTGCAAGAGGCTTATGTATAAGCCATATCCACATACAGAAAATTTTAAACAATGGCAAATTGAAGGGATCCATAAAGAATTAAAATGTTTTAGATTTGATGATGACCTAAATGAATATCTAGAATGGAAGAAAGAATTTAAGAATAGAACGAAAGAGTTAATAAATTTTACAGATTAGAGCCTTTATAGATAAGGCATTATAGGAGGAAATTAATGAACACAAATATAGTACCAATTTTTATGGCAGTAGATGATGGGTATATTCCTTTTTTAGGAGTAGCATTAAAGTCTGTTATAGAAAACTCATCAAAGGAAAATAAATATGAAATAAAAATATTGTATACAAGAGTTTCTGAAGAAAACCAAAATAAGATAAAAGCATACGAAACAGAAAATGTTAGTATAGAATTTGTAGATTTAAGTAGTAAATTACATGAAATTGAAGATAAACTATATACACGTAATTACTTTTCGAATACAACATATTTTAGATTATTTATACCAGAGCTTTATCCAGAATATGATAAAGCAGTTTACATAGACAGCGACACTATAACTTTAGCAGATATTGCAGGATTATACAATACAGATATGAGAGATAACTTAATTGCAGGAATTCCAGATGGTGCAGTTCAAGCAATACCTGTATTCCAAGAGTATGTTGAAAAAGTTGTTGGAGTAATAGATTATAACAACTATTTCAATGCTGGAATAATTGTAATGAATTTAAAAGCCTTAAGAGAATATAAATTCCAAGAAAAATTCTTATATATGTTAGGAAAAATTAAATTCGAAGTTGCACAAGACCAAGATTATATGAATAGATTATGCAAGGGTAGAGTAAAGCTATTAGGATTCGAATGGAACAGAATGCCTGCAATGGGAAAACAAGAAGGAGAGTTAAAGTTAATACATTATAACTTGGGATGCAAGCCATGGTACTTTGACGATGTATTATATCAAGAGTACTTCTGGAAATATGCAAAAGAAACAGAATTCTATGATGAAATAAGTGCTATGAAGAGCAAATATACAGAAGCAGATAAAGAAAAGGATGATGCAAATAGCTCAAAACTTATAGAATTAGCTAAATTAGAAGCTGATTGTGTCGGCGATGATAGAAGAAAATAGGAGATAGTTTTAATGGATACAAAAAAATTGTTAGCAATTTCGAAAAAGGCAAGACAAGAAAGAAAACAGGAGAAAGAGAAGAAAAGACAAGAAAGATTACAAAAAATAGAAGATGAAGAATTAATGGTTGAAGAAATGCTAAAAAATCAACCAATAAAAGTAAGAGAAAAGCAAGAAACAGAAACAGCAGAAGATAATGATACTCAAATTGAAAAGGATCAAGATAGACTGGAAGTTTTAAAAAAGATAGAAGAATATGAAAGAGAAGGTAAATTTGATGTAGACGTTGAAGAAGATCCTCCAACGATTGTATTAACGCCTGAGAACATAGACTATCTTAGAGAAAAAATGTCTAGCAAAATAAAAAGAATATTTGCCAACGAAATGGGAGAGAGATTTTTAGACAATCTACTAAAAAATAACAAACTTATAATAAAACAGGTAAACGGCTTAGAAAACATGAATAAAGTAAAAACAGGTGCATTAATAACATGTAATCACTTTAATCCATTTGATTGTTTTACGGTAGAAAAAGTGTTTAGAATGTCTGAAAATGAGAAGGATAAGAAACTATATAAGGTAATAAGAGAAGGAAATTACACAAACTTCCCAGGACTATATGGCTTTTTCTTTAGAAATTGTGACACACTACCACTAAGCTCAAACAAGAGAACTATGGTGAATTTCATGAAAGCAGTAGACACAATATTGCAAAAAGGAGATTATATATTGATCTATCCAGAACAAAGTATGTGGTGGAATTATAGAAAACCAAAGCCTCTAAAGAATGGAGCATTCAAATTGGCAGCAAGAAATAATGTACCAGTAATACCAATATTTATAACAATGGAAGATAGTGAGTTAATTGGAGAGGATGGATTCAATATACAAGAATACACAATAAATGTAGAAGAACCAATATATCCAGATGAAAAACTATCAGAGAAAGAAAACACAGAAATAATGAAACAGAAAAACTTTGAAACATGGAAAAATGTATATGAGAAGTTTTATGGAGTTCCATTAGAATATACGTGTGAAAAGAATGATAATAAATAATAAAAATACAACGTGAAACTGTGGAGCAACAATACTTCACAGTTTTTTGAAAAAAGGAGAGAATAGTAGTGGAACAAAAAGTCCTATATTATAGAGATGAATTAAACGATGAGCTTGCACCAGCCAGTTTAAAACCAAGAGTGATAGATGAAAAATTTAAATATAAAAAAAGTTTAATTTGGAATGTTTGCTCACTATTTATACAAAATGTATTAAGTATGCCGATAAAATGGGGATATCTAAGAATAAAATTTAGACATAAATTTGTTGGAAAAGAAAAGCTAAAAGAATGCAAAAAACAGGGATATTTCATGTATGCCAACCATACGCAACCATTTGCAGATACATTCATACCAAGTGTGGCTGATTATCCTAAAAGAAATTTCTTAATAGTAAACCCTGTAAACATTTCACTAAAAGGAACTGGAACATTAGTTGAAATGCTTGGAGCAATTCCAATTCCATCAGAGATAAAAGCAATGAAAAATTTCTTAGAGATAATAGAAGAAAAAATAAAAAACAAAAACTCAATAACAATATATCCAGAGGCACATATCTGGCCATACTATACAAAAATAAGACCATTCAAGGCAGTATCGTTTAAATATCCAGTTAAATTGAATGCACCTGCATACTGTATAACCAACACATATCAAAGCTATGGAAAAAATAATAAAAAAATACAATTGGTATCTTACGTGGATGGACCATTTTACCCAGATGAAAAACTATCATCAAAAGAAAGGCAACAGGATTTGCGTGACAGAGTGTATGAAAAAATGGTGGAGAGAAGCGAGAATAGTAATGTGGAGCATATTAAATATATCAAAATAGAAGAATGAAAATCTTGACTAAAATCAAAAAAATTATGCTGTAAAAATCATTGACACCAAAGCAAAAGAATGTTATTTTATTGTATATAGTAAGAAAATTTTTAGCGAATATAGGAGGATTTTTTATGAAAAATACTAAAGAAAAATATCGGGATTATAAAGAAAAATAGCCGGAATAACAATAATTGCTCTTACTGTGAGCATAGTTATCTTAATAATACTGGCTGGAATATCAACAAATTTGATATTGGGTAAAAACGGATTAATAAAAAGAGCCCAAGAGGCAAAGGATAAAAGTGAAGATCATAGTAAAAATGAGGAGATAGAAAGACAAGAGTTGTATAATGCTTGGGCTGGTGGAACAAGTGGAGGTACTGTAGTTAAGAGGGCACACCTCTCAGCTACAGCAAAAGTAACAACAACTGCAGCAAGTGGTAGTGAATATGGCTTAGGTGAAACCATCGAGTTTGAGTTAAATATTACTAATGATAGTAATTTAACATGTAGCAATATTACTGTATGGATAAAACGTAAAGAAACTGGTGAATATTATTGGGCACCAAATTCTGATATGGCAGAAATTGGTGATTTGAAACCAGGAGAAACAAGAAATATACAATTTTCGTATAATGTATGTGAACAAGATATAGAAAATTATGGAACAATTACCTATGAGGCAATTATTAATGGTATGACAGAAGAAACAAATATAGAAATTGATACAGTTACTGTAGAATCAGATAGTGCTTTAGTAAATAACGTTAATTTGGAAAGATGGATGCAAATAATAAATCCAGCATCAGATGTAATGTATGATGGTACAGAACATAAATGGATTCCTAAATTGAAAAATGATCTTGGAGAAGTACTTGTAGAAGGTACTGATTATACAGTAAGCTATAGCACAACAGATTTTACCAACGTAACTGGTATAATTAAAGTTGTAATTACTGGAAAAGGTATTTATAAGCAAACATTAACCCAATCATATGAAATAACAAAAAGACCAGCAACTTTTACATCTGCAAGTGTTGAAAGACCTTATACTGGTGAAGCATTGACTTGTGATAAAGTAGAAATGGAAGGAATATTAGAAAAAGATAAAGATAAGATTTCTTTTCATGTGACTGGAAGTCAAACTGAGGTTGGAGCTTGTGCAAATGCATTTGAGTATCAGTTTTCAGATAAAACTATAGGGAAAAATTATGAAATTACTAAGGTAGTGGGAACACTGACTGTAAAACCTCATAATGTACCTCCAATATCTATGACGAAATAAGAATAAGCAATTGGAATAAATTTGATAGGCTAAATAACTTTTAATAAAATGGGATACTAATAATGTATGGTAGATTATTGAAAGAGAAATAAGAAAAAAACAGAGGAGGATTTTATATGAAAAAGTCGTATATTATAATAGCAGTAGTAATTGCTATTATGATTATAGCAATGGGAATATATGCTGTTGTAAATAACAATCAAAAGGATGAAGGAAAAAGAGAAAATATAGAAAATACAAATGAAGAATCAAATTCTATAAATAGGAATATTGAGAAAAATCAAGTTAGAAATACACAAACAAATAATGAAAGTGGGGAAAATAATATGTATAGTACAGGAAAACATCATGCTGAAATAGTTGTGAAAAACTATGGAACAATAGCATTAGAATTAGATGCAGATGTTGCACCAATAACAGTTGAGAACTTTGCAAATTTAGTAAATGAAGGATTTTATAATGGGTTAACTTTCCATAGAATTATATCTGGATTTATGATTCAGGGAGGAGACCCTCTTGGTAATGGAACTGGAGGAAGCAGTAAGACTATTAAAGGTGAGTTTGCTTCTAATGGAGTAAAAAATTCAATTTCTCATGTAAGAGGAACTATTTCTATGGCAAGATCTTCTATGCCAAACAGTGCAAGTTCACAATTCTTTATAGTTCATCAAGACAGTACATTCCTAGATGGACAATATGCCGCATTCGGAACTGTTACAAGTGGAATGGATGTAGTTGATAAGATTTGCGAAGATACAGTCGTAGAAGACAACAATGGAACAGTTGCAGCAAAGAATCAACCTATAATTGAAAAAATAACAATGATAGATTAAAAGAGGATAAAGTATATGAATGAAGAGAATATTCAAGTTATTTATGACTTGCTTGATAGAATTAAAGTAACAGATGAAAATAGAGACAGAATGGAGAAAATAAGAAAATTTCTTAATGAAAACAAGTTTCAAGAGGCTTTAGATGAGTTGCAAATATTGCAAATGTCTGGCAATGTGGAATATGAAGCTTATTCTGAAGTTAAAGAAAAGGAAAAAAAAATAAAGGAAAGAAAGCAAGAAGAAGGATTAGGATATCCAATTGAACTTGCTGATACAGAACTTGAAAAAAGATATATAGGTTTACTTTTAAATGATGTAAAGCAAATTTCTGCATACTATTTTTTGCGTAAAGATTGTTATTTTCAAGATGAACAACTTCTTGATGTATATAAAACAGTACTGTTTACAGATGGTGAAAAGTATGCACCAGAAGCAGCAAAAGAGGGTTATAATTTTGCTAAGACAACAGATGAATTAATAGAGTTCAAATATCAAATTCAAGTGGACTATGAAAATTCAAAATATCAAATGGAAAAGACATATATTGAGTTGAAAAAATTGTTTACATTAAGAAGATGCTGTAAAGAAAACCCAGTAAGACACATACAAAAACAGATTGCAGATATACGTAACTATGAATTGTATGATGCAATGTCTGTTGAAGAGGTTGAGGGAGCCGTTGAACAGGTTACTGCAACAGAAAAATTCAAGAGATCTGTTTTAAATGATGATTTAACAGGCTTCTTGGTAAGAGGAGATAATACATTAACAAATGGGTTATCAATTCCATTCAAAATTTTATCAAGCGTATTCAAGGGAATAAGACAGGGTGAGACAATGGCTTTTGCAATGCCTTCTAACTCTGGTAAGAGTAGATTTACCATTAACTTGGCTGCATATATTGCACTAATGCATAAGAAAAAAGTGCTATTGATATCTAACGAGATGTCTGAAGAAAAGATGAAATTGTGTTTAATAACAACAATAATAAACAATCCAGAAATACAAGAGCTACATGGTCAACACTTACATAAAACAGAAGGAGAGTTGCTTGAGTTTAAATTTAGACCAGATGATCCAACGAGTGTAAAAGTTGACGAAAATGGTTATGTGGTAAAAGAAGAAAATGAGACACAAGCAGAATTTTCAAGAAGACTTTCAAAGATTTCAACAGAATTTACACAAACAATAAAAGTAACAAACTGGTTCAATAGACAGGTAGAAAATTCAATATATTTTATAAACATAACAGACCATACGAATGATGAGTTAAAGAAAGTAATAATGAATTATTATTATAAAGAACATGTTGAGTATGTATTCTATGATACATTAAAGACAGATATTGATAACATTGGAAATGGCGAAGAATTAAAGAAAACAGCTACTATATTATCAAACTTAGCTCAAAACTTTAACATGTTTATTGGCTCAACTCTGCAACTTGCAGAAACTGCAACAGATCCAATAAATTTGAATATAAATGATTTAGCGGTAAGTAGAACTGTAAAGGAAGTATTAGATACACTTTGCTTATTTAAACAGATTCATAAAGAAAATTACAAAAATTATGAGTATTCTTTAAATGAGGTGGATGATAAATTTTTCGATTTAAAGGATTACGATGATCCTGATGAAAGATATTATGCATGCGTGGTAGATAAAAATAGAGCTGGAGCTAAACCGAAGTTATTGTTTAATTTAAACTTAGCATATAATAGATGGGTAGAGCTTGGATATTTAAGACTAAAAGATGCAGAATAATTCTATTTATTGCATATTGGAAAAATATTAAAGTCGCAAGGAAACTAAGAAAGGGAAAAATATGAAAAAGAGTAGAATAATTGTATCAGTTATTGTAATATCTGTAATTATTATATTTTTTGTTATCGGTTTAGTATCGCGAAATAAGAAAAATACGAGTAATATTAATAATGACTCAAGTGATGGTGTAAGCATTGAGATTACAAAAGATACAGAAAAAAGGGCATCATCGGTAACACTAAAGGTTTCAAAAGTAGATGGTGTAATTACTATAAGCGATACTCAAATATCAGAAATGACAGATTACGATAAAAAGCATGTTATATCATTAGTTGAACATCTATCTATAAATAAGAAAAATGGAACTAATTTTTCTTCATTAGCAGAAGCAATACAATATGAATTTGAAAATGGAGATATTCCAGAAAATTCGGAAGATTCTTTTTGGGATTATGTAGAAAGCCATGGAGGACTTGATACATGGCTGAGAGGAACTCTTGAATATTGTTTCGGAAATGTGGATGGAGTATATAAATTGTATGAAGTGATAAATCCAGATGGAAAAATATCAGATACATATATTGCAACACAAAACGGTACATATACATTTACTATAAAAGATTTATTGTATGATAAAGAATATAGTAAATCAATTGAAATAGAAAACATTAAATAAGGGCTACACACAGTAGCCTGAATTTTTTCGGAAAGGAATATAATCATGATAAAAAAACTGGCAAAATCGATTAGAGAATACAAAAGAGAATCAATTTTAACACCGATTTTTGTATCATTAGAAGTTGTTATGGAAGTTATAATTCCACTTCTTATGGCCAATTTAATAGATAAAGGCATGTATGCTTGCGATATGAACGAAGTTCTAAAAATAGGATTGGAACTGGTTGGAGCAGCTATGTTATCTTTGATATTTGGTGTGCTATCTGGCTCGGTTGTAGCTAAAGCTTCTGCAGGATTTGCAAAAAACTTGAGAAAAGATTTGTACTACAAGGTACAAGATTTTTCTTTTTCAAACATAGATAAGTTTAGCACGGCTAGCATTATTACAAGATTAACAACAGATGTAACTTATGTGCAAATGGCTTTTCAAATGATTATAAGAATAGCAGTAAGAACTCCGCTTATGTTGGTGTTTTCACTAATAATGGCATTTGGAATAAACAAGGAATTATCTTTAATATTTTTAATTTTGATACCGATTGTTGGTGCAGCTTTGGGACTAATCAGTACAAAAGTTTATCCAATTTTCGATAGAGTGTTTAAGAAATATGATGACTTAAATGAGATAGTAGAAGAAAATGTTAGCTCGATAAGAGTTGTAAAATCTTATGTACTAGAAGAAAAAGAGAAAGAAAAGTTTAGCAAGACATCAAATGAAATTTATAAAGATTTCACAAAAGCAGAAAAAATAATGGCTCTAAATAGCCCAATTATGCAATTTGCAATATATTCTGTGCTTATTCTAATTTCATGGTTTGGAGCAAGGATAATAGTAAACTCACACATGACAGCACTTACAACGGGTGAACTTACAAGTTTATTAACATATTCAATCCAGATTTTATCGAGTTTGATGATGTTAACAATGATTCTTGTAATGTGCACAATGTCTAAGGCTTCTGCACAAAGAATAGTTGAAATATTAGATGAAGAACCAGATTTAAAGAACAAGAAAAATCCAATCGAAGAAGTAAAAAATGGAGACATAGAGTTCAAAAATGTTGGATTTAGCTATGTTGGAAAAAGGAATAAAGAGGTATTAAAGAATATAAATCTAAAAATAAAATCTGGGGAAACAGTTGGAATAATTGGTGGAACCGGAGATGGAAAATCTAGCCTAATTAATCTAATTCCAAGATTATACGATGTTTCAGAAGGAAAAGTATTGGTCGGGGGAGTAAATGTAAAAGACTATGACTTGAAAGTATTAAGAGACCAAGTTGCAAATGTGCTTCAAAAAAATGTATTATTCTCTGGAACAATAAAAGAAAATATTCGCTGGGGAGACGAGAATGCATCAGACGAAGATATAGAAAGAGTGTGCAAATTAGCACAAGCAGACGAGTTTATACAAGGGTTTGATAAAAAATATGATACATACATAGAACAAGGGGGGACCAACGTATCTGGCGGACAAAAACAAAGACTATGTATTGCAAGAGCCTTGCTAAAGAAACCTAAAATTTTAATTTTAGATGACTCAACTAGTGCGGTAGACACAAAAACAGACAGCTTAATCAGAAAGGCATTTAGAGAAGAAATTCCAAACACGACAAAGATAATAATTGCACAAAGAATTTCATCTGTACAAGATGCAGATAAGATTGTGGTTATGGACAATGGAAGAATAGACGCAATTGGAACTCATGAGGAGTTATTAAAGAGTAATAAGATTTATCAGGAAGTTTATGAGTCTCAAACCAAAATGACGGAAGAAATACCAGAGTAGGAAGGAGGATAGTAGAATGAAAAAACAAAGTATCAGTATTCAAACACTAAAAAGATTATTTGGATATATAACAAGGGATTATAAGAAACAATTTGCAATAGTAGTTATTTGCATAATATTAAGTGCGGTAGCAAGTGTTTCTGGGGCCCTTTTCTTACAAAAATTGATAGACAATTACATAACACCATTGCTATCAGTAGAAAATCCTGTGTTCACACCATTGCTAAAAGCAATCTGCACACTTATTGCAATCTATTTAGTTGGAATTGTATCAACTTATATTTACAATAGAACGATGACTGTGATTGCACAAGGTACTGAGAAAAACATAAGAGATGAAATGTTCTCGAAAATGCAAACTTTTCCAATAAAATATTTCGATACGAACACTCATGGAGACATCATGAGCCATTATACGAATGATGCAGATACTTTAAATGAAATGATTTCAAGAAGCATGCCACAGCTTATATCGTCGACTGTTTCGATAATCGCAGTATTCTGCTCTATGTTATATGTGAGCTGGCAGTTAACAATATTTGTATTAGCTTTTGTGGCTATAATGTTAGTAGTATCTAAGAATATTGCAGGAAAAAGTGGTAGATATTTCGTAGAACAACAAAAATCAATAGGAAAAGTAAATGGCTACATTGAAGAAATGATAAATGGTCAAAAAGTAATAAAAGTATTTACTCATGAAGAAAAGGCAAAAGAAGGATTCGATAAGATAAATGACGAATTATGTGATAATATGACGAAGGCAAACAGGTATGCAAATATATTAATGCCTGCACTTAACAATCTAGGAAACATTGAATATGCATTAGTTGCAATAATTGGTGGAGCATTAGCCATAAATGGTAAGGTAAGTTTAACAGTCGGAGCGCTTGCATCATTCTTGCAATTATCTAAGAGCTTTAACCAGCCAATAATGCAAATTTCGCAACAATTAAATTCTGTTATAATGGCTCTAGCCGGAGCAGGAAGAATATTCGAGCTAATGGACCAAGAGTCAGAAATAGACGACGGAAAAGTAACACTCGTAAACGCAAACATAGACGAAAATGGCAATATTACGGAGTCAAAAGAAAGAACTAACAAATGGGCATGGAAAGTTCCAAACGATGATGGGACACGCAAATATGTTGAATTAAAAGGTTATGTAATATTAGAAAATGTAAGTTTTGCTTATGACAAGGAAGAAATACTGCACGACATAAGCCTATATGCAAAACCAGGTCAAAAGATAGCCTTTGTTGGAGCAACCGGAGCTGGAAAAACAACAATAACAAACTTAATAAACCGTTTCTACGATGTTCAAAAAGGAAGAGTTACATACGACGGAATCGATGTAAAAGACATAAAGAAAGCAGATTTAAGACGTTCACTTGGAATGGTTTTGCAAGACACAAATCTATTTACAGGAACAATAAGAGAAAATTTAAAATATGTATGTGATGGAGCATCAGATGAGGACATGATAAAAGCAGCTAAAATTGCGAATGCACATGACTTTATAGAAATGCTTCCAAAAGGCTATGACACAATGCTTACGGCGAATGGTGGCAATCTATCACAAGGACAAAGACAGCTACTATCAATAGCAAGAGCAGCTTTGAACGATCCACCAGTAATGATACTAGACGAAGCGACATCATCAATAGACACAAGAACAGAAAAAATAGTACAAGATGGAATGGATAAACTAATGGAAGGAAGAACAGTGTTTGTAATAGCACACAGACTTTCAACAGTAAGAAACTCAAAAGCAATAATGGTAATGGCTCACGGAAAAATTATAGAAAGAGGAGACCATAAAACGCTAATTGCAGAAAAAGGACAATATTATCAATTGTATACAGGAGCATTTGAGTTGGAATAGGTTGCCAGTGCTAGGAGAGACAACCATATTTCCAATTAAAATAAATCAGAATGAGTACCTGTTCTAAGAAGTGTTAAGATTAAAATATCATTATCAATTTGATATACTAATAACCAATCTGGTTTTATATGACATTCATAGAATCCGTTCACTTTTGGGTTCTAATATATGATTACAATATTTAGGAGGTAAAGTTTCTCCGTTTGAAAGCATAGAAACAACTTTGACGAATTCAGTTTCATCAAAGTTGTTTCTCTTTTTTAATTTATTAAAATCTTTAGTAAATTTATTAGTTTTATAAATTGAATATTTACTCATTTTTATTTAAATCCTCCATAAGTTCTTCAACATTATTAAAAGCTGTATATTTACTAGGATTATTTTTTATATCTTTTGCTTCATTCATTGCTTCAATTGTTTCTTTATTATATTTAGGAATTTCTATTTTAAATGGGATGCTGGCTGTTAAAGTGACTTGACGTAAAAATAATTTTATTGCTTCTGCCATTGTTAATCCTAAATAATTTAGAGTTTTTTCAGATTCTTTTTTTAATTCTGGCTCTATTCTAATATTGATATTTTCTGTTTTAGGCATTTTGTTCACCTCCATAACATATTATACTCATAATAACACAATGTATATACAATGTCAACACTAATATATAATATATGCAGAAATTTCTTATTTATTCAAAAATTTAAAAAAGTCATTTATTTGTCACTTTGATATTGTATTATAATTTCAGTAAAAGAAAATTTGAAAAGAAGGGAAAATATAATGGAAATTTTAAGAGTTGAAGATTTAGTTAAGACTTATGGAAAAGGTGAAAATCAGGTTAATGCAGTTGACCACATTTCATTTTCGATAGAGAAAGGAGAATTTGTTGCAATAGTTGGAGCTAGTGGAAGTGGAAAATCTACGTTGCTACATTTGTTAGGCGGAGTTGATAGACCAACATCAGGTAAAGTATTCATAGATGGAAAAGATATCTATTCTTTAAATGATGATAATCTAGCAATATTCAGAAGAAGACAAATTGGCTTAATCTATCAATTTTACAATCTAATACCAATATTAAATGTAAGAGAAAATATAACATTGCCATGTGACTTAGACGGACAAAAAGTTGATGAGAAAAGATTAGATGAACTTATAAAAACATTAGGATTAGAAAAAAGAGAGAAGCATCTGCCAAACCAATTATCTGGAGGACAACAACAACGTGTATCAATAGGAAGAGCAATGATAAATAATCCAGCATTAATGCTAGCCGACGAGCCAACAGGAAACTTAGATTCAAAGGCTAGTGATGAAATAATATCATTATTAAAATTATCAAACAAAAAGTTTAACCAGACTGTTGTAATAATTACTCACGACTTAGAAATAGCAAAAGAAGCAGAGAGAGTTATAACAATAGAAGATGGAAAGATAATAAAGGATGAGAGGAATGTATAATGAATGTTTTAAATAAGTTGACTAAGAAAAATTTATTGCTTAATAAGAAACGTACTGTTGTTACTATTATTGGAATTATGCTTTCTACTGCGCTGGTTTGTGCGGTTGCAGGATTGGTCACGAGTGCACAGCAGACGTTTGTAAATCTTATTAAGAATTCTGACGGAGATTATCACATTTCGTTTTCGAATGTGCCACAGGAACAGCAAAAGTATATTACGCAGAACAATGCGGTTGATAGTTATTATACTACAAAAGAGCTTGGATACAGTAAGTTTGAGAGTATTCAAAATGAGGATAAACCATATATTTATGTGGTTGCTATGAATGAAAATGCTTTCGAAAAAGGTGCATATAAATTGATAGAAGGTCGAATGGCTCAAAATGAGAATGAGATTGTTATTCCACAACATTTAATTGATAATGGTAGAGTAAAGATTAATGTTGGAGATAAGATTACTTTAAATGTTGGAACAAGAGAACTAATGGACGGCAGTAAGCTTAATCAAAAAAATCCATATCTTGCAAGTTCGTCAAAAGAATATATATATCAAGAGACTGGAAAAGCCGGAGACAACGAAGATTATGAGGAACAAATTGTTGATGGACAGACAAAAGAATATACTGTTGTTGGAATAATGAAAAGAACTAACACAGGGCTTGAGCCTTATTCTGCACCAGGCTATACGGCAGTTACATATTCAAACGAGGGTGGCAATATTGGTAACACAGATAAAAAAGTTTCAAAAACATCCAACTTCTATGTAACTCTAAAAAATCCAAAAGAATATGAAAATGTAATGAATCAAATTAAAAATACTATAGAAGCTGAAACTGATAGTGAAATTGAAGTAGATATTAATAAGGACTTATTAAGATTTGAAGGAGTTCTGAGTGAGAGTATATTAGGTGTTTTGTATAGAATTGCTGGTGTTATTATAGTAATAATAGTTGTAAGTAGCGTGTTTGTAATAAGAAACAGCTTCAGCATTTCTGTATCTGAAAAAACAAAACAATATGGAATGCTAGCATCTGTTGGAGCAACTAAAAAACAAATAAAAAGAAGTGTTTTACTAGAAGGATTATATATTGGTATAATTGCAATTCCACTTGGAATCTTATTAGGAATTGTTGCAATAATAATTTTACTATGGATTGTAAATTTGTTATTAGTAGACATGATGGAAGGCACATCATTTGTATATGATGTACCAGGAATGGCAATTTTAATTTCAGTAGTAATCTCTGGCATTACAATATTTTTATCATGCTTAATTCCTGCAATAAAAGCATCTAAAATTCCACCAATTGAGGCAATACGTGGAACAGATGATATAAAGATAAAGACGAGAAAAATAAAAACATCAAAATTAACGAAAAAATTATTTGGAATAGGCGGAGTAATTGCAAGAAAAAACTTAAAAAGAAATAGAAAAAAATACAGAACAACAGTAGTGTCGCTAGTTGTAAGTATATCAATATTCATAGCACTTTCATCATTTTTAACTTATGGACAGATGATGACAGGTTCATATTATACAGATTTGAGCTATAACATAGCTGTAAATGGTGGAAATGAAGCATTATATGAAAAAATTGCGACATGGAGCGGAATAAATAGCTACAGTTATTCATACCAGACTAGTGCTGAGATAGACGTAAACAAATATGGAACAGACTTTGCTAAAGAAGAATTAGAAAATAAAAAACAGATATATGAAGAAGACTTCCCAGAAGATGTTGGAAAATATGAGTATAATACTCTAGGTTTGACAATTGTTATGGTTAACAATGACTACTTCAAGTCATATGTAAAGAGCCTTGGAATGAACGAGAAAGATTATTCAAATATAGCAATACTTGGAGACGACATGATGCATTATCTAGGGCAAGGAAAATCAAAGGTTGAGCATTATTTTAATGTTAAAGCTGGAGAATCAATGGAAGTTACTATGGATGATGAGCAAAAGCAAATAAAAATTTCTAAAATTACAACAGAAAGACCAATGGGATATGAAAGCTGTTATACAGAGGGAGGCTACTTATTTGTATCTGAGGACTATCCAGTAGTTACTAAAGATAAGAGTGAATTAAATAGTGGAAGTCTATGCATAGATGCACAAAAACCATCAGAAATAGAAAACAAGCTAACAGACCTTAAAAAAGAAGGCGAAGACTTTGAAGATATAATGATAACAAATTTAGCTGAGTATGCAGATCAACAAAAAAGGATAATAATACTTGTATCAATATTCTTGTATGGATTCATAGCAGTAATCACACTAATTGGTGTAACTAATATATTCAACACAATAACAACAAACATGATACTACGCTCAAAAGAATTTGCAAACCTAAAATCAATAGGAATGACAACCAAAGAATTTAACAAAATGATAAAATTAGAAAGCATAATGTATGGAGCAAAATCATTGCTAATAGGAATTCCAATAGGGCTTTTAGGCTCATATGCAATATTCAAATCATTTACAAATTCGATAGACTTTGGATTTATAATACCATGGCAAGCAATAATAATTTCTGTAATATTTGTATTTATAATAGTAGGACTAACAATGAAATATTCACTAAACAAAATAAACAAGCAAAACATAATAGAAACAATAAGACAGGATAATATATAAAATTATAAATATTAATAAGTTGTAACTAGCAAAAGACTGGATTGTAATTAATCTGGTCTTTTGGTTTTCGAAAAATTTTATATAACTGATGCTATTCGTAGTTTTGTATGATATAATGTAATGGAAAATAGAGATTGGGAGAAAATAGCAATGAAAAATAAGAAGATTATAATTATTGTAATAAGCATTATTCTAATATTAGCGATATCTGTGGGAATAGGAATAACGATATATTTTAACAATAAACCTAAAAATAAACCGGAAGACGTATTGCAGACTTTTGCTTCATATATTAATGATAAGAAGTATGAAGATATGTATTCTTTGTTGTCATCAAAAAGCAAAGCTAATATTTCGGAAGAAGATTTTATTAAGAGAAATAAAAATATTTATGAAGGCATAGAGGCTGAAAATTTTAGTGTTGACATACAGAGTATAGAAAATGAAAATAAATTAGCAAAAGTTACATATAAAAATAGTATGGATACAATGTCTGGACATGTTGACTTTACAAATACTGTAACTCTTGAATTGAACGAAGAAAAAGAATATAAAATAGATTGGACGTCTAACTTGATTTTTCCAAAGTTGAATACCGAAGATAAGGTAAGGGTAAAGACCATAGAAGCAAAGAGAGGTAGTATTTTAGATAGAAATGGAGAATACTTGGCAACAAACGGAGTTGCTTCAAAAATAGGTCTTGTTCCTGGAAAGATGAGTGATAATAGGGAAGAAGATATTGCAAAAATTGCTGAACTTTTAAATATGACTTCAGATGGTATAAATAGCGAGTTTTCGGCATCATATGTCAAGGCTGATACTTTTGTTCCGTTAAAGACTGTGGGAAAGAATGAAATGGAATTAAAGAATAAATTACTAGAGATAAAGGGAATAAAAATAATTGATGCAGATGAGAGAATATATCCACAGGGAGTGTCAACCTCTCAATTAGTGGGCTACATCCAACCAATAAATGCGGAAGAGCTGAAAGAAAAGGCAAAAGATGGGTATACTTCGAGTAGTAAAATTGGAAAATATGGATTAGAACGTGCTTACGAGAGTACTTTAAGAGCAGTAAACGGTTCAGAAATTTACATAGAAGATGCAAATGGAAATAAGAAAACATCTATTGCAAAACAAGAACAAAAAGACGGTCAAGATGTGAAATTGACAATAGATAGTAAATTACAACAGACTGTATATGAACAGTTTAAAGATGACAAGAGTGCTGTTGTTGTTATGAACCCGAAGACGGGAGAAGTGCTTGCACTTGCAAGTTGCCCATCATTTGATTCTAATGATTTTAGCTTAGGAATGACAACGGCAGATTATAAGAATTTAACGGAAAACCCAGATAATTTATTATATAATAGATATTTGGCAACATATGCTCCTGGGTCATCGTTTAAACCGATAATTGGCGCAATAGGGTTAACTACTGGTGCTTTTTCAGCAGATGATGACTTTGGAAGAAGCGGAACAAAGTGGCAGAACGATAGTTCTTGGGGAGATTTCTATATAACAACACTTTCTACGTATAATGGACCTGCAAATCTGAAAAATGCATTAATACATTCAGATAACATATATTTTGCTAAGGCTGCTTTAAAAATAGGAGGCAAAAATCTAATAAATTCACTAAAAAATATAGGGTTTGGACAACAAATAGAGTTTCCACAAACAATAAGCAAGTCTTCATACTCAAACAGTGAAAGCTTTACAAACGAAACACAACTTGCAAATTCCGGATATGGTCAAGGAGAAGTCTTAGTAAACCCAATACATATGGCAATGATGTACTCAGCATTTGTAAATGAAGGCAACATGATAATGCCATACTTGGAGTATAAAGAGAATGCAAGTTCACAAACGGCTAAATACTACAAGGAAAATGCATTTTCAAAAGAAGCTGCAAACGAAGTAAGAGACGACTTAATACAGGTTGTAGAAAATCCGAGTGGAACAGCGCATTCGGCAAAAATCGAAGGAAAAACAATAGCAGGAAAAACAGGAACAGCAGAAATAAAACAATCAAAGGACGACACCGAAGGCACAGAAATAGGCTGGTTTAATGCATTCAACGTAGGAGAAAGCGATGCAAACTCTCTATTAATAGTAAGCATGGTAGAAAACGTAAAAGAAAAAGGTGGCAGTCATTATTTATTACCAAAAGTAAGAGCAATTTTCGCCCAATAGGGACGCCCTTTTTTGGGCGAAAGTCACTTAAAAGTCACAAATGAATGATAAATTTAATATAGAAAATGAGGATAACATGGAAAAAGAGAAGAAAAGCAAAATAAAAAAAATATTAGTTAATCTGACAATATTTATATTACTTATAATTTTAACATTTTCATTAGTGTTGAAAGACCAAGATGTTTCACAAATATTTAGTGTTGCTGCTAAGGTAAAAAAACAATATATTCTATTTGCTGTACTTGCAATGAGCATTTACATTTTAGGAGAAGCTGTAAATATTACGAGAATTTTGAAAGAACTTGGTGAAAAATCAAAGCTTATAAGTAATATCAGATACACACTAATTGGATTTTTCTTTAGTGCAATAACTCCTGCTGCCAGTGGAGGACAGCCAATGGAAATATATTACATGCATAAGGATGATATTTCTGTTGCAAATTCTACTTTGGCACTATTAATGCAACTTTGCAGTCTGCAAATAGTTACAATAACAGTAGGAACTATAAGTGCTGTAATACATTTTGAGGTACTAAAAAGTGGATTAATTTATTTATTAATACTTGGAATTATATTGAATTCAAGTGCTTTAATGTTATTGATAATTGCAATTTTTTCGAAGAAACTTTCGGAGGGATTAATAAAGTTTGCAGTGAAATTACTAAAATTCTTTAGAATTCCAAATGTGGAAAAAAAGCAAGAAAAACTAGAAAAAGAATTAGAATCATATCAAACAAGTGCAAAATACATAAAAGAGCATAAAATATTAATGTTAAAAACAGTATTAACAACTGTTGTACAAATGATAGCATATTATAGTGTGCCATATTGGATTTACTTAGCATTTGGATTAACAGAATACAACATATTTGAAATATTAACATTGCAAGCAGTGCTATATGCTACAGTGTCCGGAATTCCATCGCCTGGGGCTGTTGGAGTAAGCGAGGGAGGATTTTTAGGAATATTTAGAAATGCGTTCCCAGAGACAATAATTAGTAGTGCAATGCTTCTAACGAGAGGCGCAAATTTCTATTTATTTATTATAATAAGTGCAATAATTGTTATGATAAGTACATTTAGAGAGAAAAGAATCGAAAAAAAGCAAATGAAAGAAACGGAAGTTGTAACAGAAAAAAATGAAGAATAATGAACATAAGCTTTACATTCCCATATAATATAAAAGAGGTGTAAAGTTTATGACATATTCAGAAAGAGAACTAATTGCGAGAATGATACAGTGCGAAGCTGGCGGTGAAGGAGACAATGGAATGAAGGCCGTGGCAAGCGTTATAATGAATAGAGTAAATGTCCCAAACGGCGAATATGCAAGAATTTCGCAGGGGGGAAATATTAGAAACATATTATTTCAACAAGGACAATTTGACTGTGCAAGAGAAACTATACGTGGAAGCTATAACAGTCAAAACATATACAACATGACTCCGACAGATGTGCATTATAACATTGCAGATTGGGCATTATCAGGTAACAGGCTAAATGAGATAGATAACTGTTTGTGGTACTTAAATCCATTTAGACCAACGTGTGGAAGCACTTTCCCAGCAAATGGTTCAGGAAGTTTGCATACAAGGCTAGGCAAACATTGCTTTTACAAGCCAACACCTCTATATAATAACACTTAAAAAGAGGTATTGTTGAAAGATTATGTGGATTCAATTTTTTTCAACTGACGAAAGTACCTTGATGGAGGAATGGTAAATGGAAAATAAAGAGATAGAAAATAGACAGTTGCTAAATCCAAACCAGCAAGATAATTGGCCAGAAACCTTGAAAAATCCAATATATACACCGGCATTTTTACGTGAACAAATAGGAAAATTGATGCGTGTTGAATTTTTAATTGGAACAAATAATTTAGTTGATAGAATTGGTGTACTAGAAGACGTTGGAGCAAGCTATATTTTGCTTCGTTCATTTGAAAATGATAGTTTAGTTTATTGTGACATATATGCAATAAAATTTATCACAATATCAACAACAGGAATATATGCAAATTATCTGCAAATGGGCAAATATAATAGAAATACGTATTATTAATAGTAGAGAAATAATTTATATTTTAATATAAGTTATTTCTTAAAATTTATAAAAGGGGAAATGAATGAAAAAAATTTTACTAGTAGAAGACAATGAGGCTATTCAGAAAGGGCTAAAATATTCATTAGAGCAAGAAAAATTTGTAGTAGAACTTGCAAGTGATGTAAAGACTGCTAAGGACAAGCTTGTAAAAAGTGAATTTAACCTAATAATATTGGATGTAATGCTTCCAGATGGAAGTGGTTTTGAATTGTGCAGAGATATTAAGAAAAATATGACGATTCCGATATTATTTTTAACAGCAAAAGACGAAGAACAAGATATTGTAAATGGTTTTGATTTAGGAGCAGACGATTATGTCGTAAAACCTTTTAGACCACGAGAGTTAATATCAAGAATAAATAATATTTTAAGAAGATATGAAAAAGAAGAAAGCAATAAATTGCAAGCAGGAAAAGTAATAATAGATTTAGATGCATCCAGAGTATATGTAGGCCAGAAAGAAATTGTATTTACAGCACTTGAATACAAAATTTTAGTACTGTTGTTCTCTAATATGGGAAAGACTGTAACAAGAGAGAATATTTTAGACAAAATCTGGGATGTGGCAGGAAACTTTGTAAACGATAATACGCTTACTGTTTATGTAAAAAGAATAAGAGCAAAACTCGGAGAAAATGATGTAATTAAAACTATTAAAGGAATTGGATACAGAGTTGAAAAGTAAGCAGGGAGTGAGAATAAATGGAAAAAGTTAAAATTGCAATATGCGGAGCATGCTTAGTAATTGTTGCAATATTGGGATATTGTTATATTTCAAAAAAACAGAATGAAAAATACGAATATATAATAAATTCAGCAATATCGAATATAGTTGATACAGTAATAGAAAAATATCCAGATGTAAGAGAAGAAGAGATATTGAATATATTAAGAAACACTAAAAATAACAAAAACAATATAATAAAAAAATATGGTTATTTAGATAATGAAAATTATATAAAAAAATTAGAAGATGAAAAAAATGTAGACAGAAAAATAAACATATTATATATTTCAATATTTGGAATTGTAATGATACTAATTGTAATATATTACAATAATAAAAAAGAAACTAGAATAAGAGAAGTAAATCAATATTTAAATGAAGTAAACAGAGGCAACTACAAGCTAAAAATAGAAGAAAACGGAGAAGATGAAATATCAAGATTAAGAAATGAATTGTATAAAACTACAATATTATTAAGAGAAACTGCTGAAAATAGTGAAAAAGAAAAAGTGAGCCTAAGTAATTCTTTGGCAGACATATCACACCAAATAAAAACGCCAATTACATCAATGAGAATAATGTTAGATAATATAGAAGACAATCCAAACATGGATAGTAAAACTAGAGAGGAGTTCATAAAAGAGATAAGTAAACAAGTTGACTGGATTTCTTCTTTGGTAATCTCATTACTGAAACTTGCAAAATTTGATGCAGGAGCTATTGTAATGAAAAATGAAGAAATAAATGTAAGTAACTTAATAGATAAAGCCGTATCAAATTTAGCAATAATATTAGATGTAAAAAATATAAAAATAATTTCTAATATAGACGAAGCGGCTACAATAAATGCTGACTACAATTGGCAATTAGAAGCAATTACAAACATAATAAAAAATGCTGTGGAACATAGTAGTGATAATTCTAACATTTATATAAATGTGGAAAATACGAGTGTATTTGTAAAAATACAGATTAAAGATGAAGGAGAAGGAATCGGTAAGAAAGACATAAATCATATATTTGAAAGATTTTATAAATCAAAAAATAGTTCTGAAAATAGTATTGGTATTGGACTTTCACTCGCAAAAACAATAATAGAAAAAGCAAACGGATATATCAAAGTTGAGTCGGAAGAGGGAAAAGGAACAATGTTTGAAATAAAATATTTGAAATAATATTTATAAGTTTATATCAGAAAATTAATTTTAATAAAGCCTATAAATTTGAAATAATATTAATTCAAATTTATAGGTTAATTATTAATCTATATGTTTAAGAAACAAGGCTAAATTTTCAAGCGTTGCACAACCTAGTTTTATTTCTTCATCAGAGTAATCTGCAAGTTCTTTGGAAAGTTTTAAAGTAGAATTCGAATCTTTACCAAATAAAATATAATCAGCAGATAAACCAGTTATGTCGCAAAGAATTTTCAATTTATCAATCGACAGGGTGCCTTCACCACGTTCAATCATGCCAAGATATTGACCTGAAATTCCTAACATGTCTGCCATTTTCTGTTTCGTAATATTCATGTTTAAACGTATACTTCTTACTCTTAATCCTATTTCTTTTCTTAACATAATAAAAACATCCTTTCTTTCAATATTTTATATAATTTTAATTTGGAAAAACTAAAATAGAATAATAAAAAGCAGATGTAATATGTGGTAAAACATGATAATATATGATAAAATAGTCGAAATAAATAAAAGGTAGAAGGTGATGTAGCAATGAAACTAATATTAATTGAAGATGAAAAGAAGGAACAAGATAAATTTAAAAAATTAGCCGAGAAAATGAATGATGTAACATTTGTGAAGATAACAAACTCAACAGAAGAAGGCATTAAATGTCTAAAGGAAAATGATATTGATGGAGTAATCTTAGACTTAGAGCTAAATTCAGGTACTGGAAATGGATTTGAGTTTTTAGAAAAGCTTAAAATTACGAAGCTAAGTAAAATTCCTAAAATTGTTGTAACAACAAATGTATATTCAGATTCAGTATATGATTATTTACATCAAAATAAAGTTGACTTCATTTTCTATAAGAAGCAAGAAAACTATAATGTGGAAAATGTAATAAACACGTTACTATTACTTAACAATTATACAAATACAGCATCTACTGATATAAAAGAAATAGAAGAAGAAAAGACAAAACAAGAAAAACTAATAGCAGAAAAGGTAAATTACGAATTAGATCTAATAGGTATAGCATCACACTTGCAGGGCAGAAAATATTTATTTGATGCAATAACATATTTGTTATCTGAGGAAGGAGAGAATAGTCAGGTTTCTATAAATCAATACTTGTTATCAAAACATAAAAGACCTACAAGTACTATAAATAGAGCTATGCAAAATGCGATAGTGCGTGCATGGAGAGTAACTGCTATTGAAGATTTAGAGAAACTTTATACAGCACACATAAATTATAATACTGGTGTACCAACACCTGTAGAATTCATTTACTATTATGTAGATAAAATAAAGAAAGAGATCTAAAAAAAAGAGTGAGTTTTTATATAATGTACAAAATGGAGTTAACACTGAAAAAAGTGTGTGTTCCAATAAGGACTTTATATTAAAATTACACTCTTTTTTAGATTAGGTTTTATCTATTGGTAAAAAAATCCATAAAATTTAAGAAAAAAGTGAAAATTTTGTGCGAATGAAATTGTATAAAATGTTATAGAATTTCAAAATTTACACATGATGTTCGCCTCTGAAAACCACTCGTATCAAGGCACTCGGGTGGTATCTTTTTATTGTAATAAATAAAAAGATAGGTGGTGAACGGAAGATGACTTGGGATGATTTTTGGGACTGGTTTAGATATATAATGGGCTTATAAAATGTAACAGATATAATCGGTAGGAAATATTGATTATATCTGTTTATTATTATATAATTAAAATAAAAAGGGATTTTATAATGAATGAAGTATTGTTAAATACGATAATAAAGTATTGCTGCATTAATATATTAGTCTTATTTACAAATGAAAGAATGATACCTAAACAAATAAATAAAAGAAATTTGATTATTTTAACAATTATAAGTACATGCTTATTAGGTATATTTACTCCTATTATTTGTAAATTAGATAATTTGTTAAATATAATATTAATGTATTCTGCACAATTAATAATTATCAGGATATCATCAAGAAATAATGAATATAATTTAATGTTGACTAATTTGATGGCAAATGCACTTGTATATTTAGCATTTGCTATTTCAACGATAATAGAGTTTCAAATTGCAATGATATTAAAGATATATAGTATAGGGATTAATGTTTGTCTTGTGTTCCTGATTACAGCTATTGTACTTAAATTATTCTTTAAAATAAAAAGATTTCAAAAAGGTTTTTGTTTTTTTAATAATAGTACTAATAGTGAAATGATAAATACAATAATGCTTAATATAAGTGCTTTAATTATTTTAGTATATTACATATCCGGAAATTATTATGGAAATTTAACAAAACAAATAGTTATATGTTTTTTGGTTTTGGGAGTTGTTTTGTTTATTATGATTAAAAGAACATTCAATATTTTTTATAAGCAAAGGCTTCTCGAAAGAAACATTGAAGATTATAAATCTGAAATTGCTTTGAAGGATGCTCAAATAAAATCTCTATCTGATGAAAAGTATAAGATTAGCAAGTTAAATCATGAATTTTACAACAGACAGAAGGCTTTGATACATAAAGTTGAAGAAATAACGAGTATGAATACCGAAATAGCAGATGAGTTAGATCTCTCTAAACAAATAAACGATTTAACAAAAGAGTACACAGATAAAGCTCAGGAGATTAAAACTTTAGATAAATTACCAACTACAGGAATAGTTGAAATTGATGATATGTTTAAGTATATGCAGTCAGAGTGCAATAGCAAGAAAATTCAATTTAATCTAAAAATTAATGGAAATATTTATCATATGATAAATAACAAAATTCCACAAAGCAGGTTAGTTACTTTGATTGGTGACCATTTAAGAGATGCGATTATTGCAATTGATTTTAGCAATAATACTTTCAAGAGTATATTAGCGGTGCTGGGAGAGAACAATGGAGTTTATGAGTTTTGTGTATTTGATACAGGTATAGAGTTCAAAATTGATACATTACTAAATTTAGGTTTGAAACCTGCAACTACACACAAAGATTCTGGAGGTACTGGCATTGGATTTATGACTACATTCGAGACTATGAAAGAAACTAAAGCGAGTCTTATAATAGATGAAATGCGTGAGATGAGCAATACCGATTATACAAAATCTGTAACAATTAGATTTGACGGAAAGAATGAATATCGTATAAAATCATATAGAAGTGATGAAATAAAAAAGAAAATGAACGACAATAGAATTATAATTGAAAATTAAAAGGGCAGTTCCACACAGTGGAACTAAAAAAAGAACTTGCCTTTCACTATAGCGAAAGATGGCAAAAATAAAATGTTGAAAAACAGGCAAATGTGTAATAATTTGTTGCACGATTTTGCTTGTTTTTCTATGGCTTGAGATATATAATTAATGAACTTACATAGATAAGTATCTATGTAAGGATTAACGTTAATATATTAGAATTCTAAACAATTTTATCAAATTATTATTAAATCTAAGAATTTAATTTCTGCTTTCGCTATAGCGAAAGGTAAAAATCCGAATTAAGACAATTCAAATCCAAAGAAAAATATTGCATGGGGAACTTCCAGATAAAAAATATGAGAGAAAATACAATAAAATTTTACTTATCAGTTGAAAAACAATAAATAAAATGGTAAAATGGAAAGAAATGTAATATAGAATTACCAAAATTTAAAGAGAAAAATCCAGACTGCAACACAAAGCTAGAGCAATGGCTATGGTTGATAGATGGAAGTAAGGAGGAGAAAGTAGAAATGTCGGCAAAAGAGAATGAAGAAATAAATAAAACAGTAAAAGAACTAAATAAATTAAGCAAAGATCCAGATGAAATAGCTAAATATGAAGAACGTGAGTGGAGTATTATGAGATACAATGTAGAAATGGAAACAAATAGAGAAATAGGCGAAAAAGAGGGAGAAGCACGTGGAGTAAAGATTGGTGAAGAACGAGGCGAAAAACGAGGCGAAAAACGTGGTAGAAAAGATAGAGAAATAGAGATTGTAAAAAAACTACATTCTTTAGATACACCAATTGAAAAAATTGCAGAGATTGTGGAATTAAGCACTGAAGAAGTCAAAAAAATAATAAAATAATAATAAAAATGAAATTAGTCAGACATGTCTGGCTAATTTTATTTTATACGTTTGAAAGTTTTATAAGATTTTCTTAAATTTATATTGACATTTTATATCCTTATGCATATAATGAATATATGAACAACCGTTCAGATGAAAGACTGAAATCAATTATAAAAATAGATGTGCCATATCCAAGAGGGTAAGTGGCAAGAAAGGAAGTTCTATGGAAGAAAATGTTGAACAAATTAGCATCAATGTTGAAAAGGTAAATAAAATAAAAAGTAATTTTCCAGATGAAGATTTATTATTTGATATAGCGGAGAATTTTAAGGTTTTTGGAGATTCTACAAGAATGAAAATAATTGCAGCATTATTAGAAGAAGAGCTAAATGTATCAGAGATTGCGGCAATTACAAATTCTACACCATCGGCTATTTCACATCAATTAAGAGTCTTGAAACAAGCAAAACTTGTTAAAGGAAGAAAAGACGGTAAAGCGGTTTATTATAGCTTAGACGATGATCATGTTAGAAAAATTTATGAGATTGGAAAAGAACACATAGAAGAAAGTTAATCGCCCAAAAAGGGGCGTCCCTAATGGGCGAAAGGAGACAGTATGAAAAAGTATGAGTATGAAATTGCAGGACTGGATTGTGCCGCTTGTGCAAATGAAATACAAGAAGGGTTAAACAAAAATCCTGAAATAAAAAATGCAAATGTAAATTTTGCAAAGATGAAATTAACATATGAAACAGATACTCTTTCTAAGGAAGGAATTGAGAAGATTGTACAGAGTATTGAACCAGAGGTTGAGCTACTTGAGGCTCACAGTAAGAATAAAGATTTAAAAAATGAGAAGGCTCAAAAAGAAAATAGAAAGAAGTTATGGCTTCATATTTTAAGACTTGTAATTGGCGCAATTGTTGCTGGAGTTGGACTATATGTTCCAATGCCTCAAATAGCATCTACTATATTTATAGTCTTAGGCTATGCTATTTTGCTATTTAAAACAGCGAAAAATGCAGTGAAGTTATTATTTAAGAGCAAGACAATTAATGAGAATTTGCTTATCACAATCTCGTGTATAGGAGCATATTTGGTTGGAAAATCTTCTGAAGGATTAATGGTTATTATTCTTTATGAAATTGGTAAAATTCTAGAAGAGAAGGCTATTAATAAAACAAGAAAATCTATATCAGATTTAATGGATATCAAGCCTGAATATGCTAATCTAAAAAAAGGTGACGAAATTGAAATAGTTGAGCCATCAGAAGTAAAAGTTGGAGATATTGTTGTTGCAAAACAAGGAGAGAAAATTCCACTGGATGGTGTTGTTGTAAAAGGTACTGCAAGTTTAAATACAGCTTCTTTGACTGGTGAATCTAAACCACAAGATGTTGATGAAAATGATATTGTTTTGTCAGGAAGTATTGTATTAGAAGGTTTATTAGAAATAAAAGTTACAGAAAAGTATGAAAACAGTACTGTTAGCAAGATTTTAGAGCTTGTTGAGAATGCCACTGATAAAAAGGCAAAGACAGAAACTTTTGTTAATAAAGCAGCTAAAATTTATACACCAATTGTTATTGGGATTGCAATATTAGTCGGAATATTCTTACCATTAATATCTAATGTAACATATGGTGGAGAAAATGGTTCAATATATAGGGCATTAATTTTCTTGGTAATATCTTGTCCATGTGCTATTGCGATATCTGTTCCGTTATGCTATTTCTCTGGAATTGGTAAATCATCTAAGGAAGGAATTTTGATAAAAGGAAGCGATTATTTAGACGAATTAAAAGATGTAAAAGAAATTGCTTTTGATAAGACCGGAACACTTACAAAAGGCCAATTTGGAATTTCTAAAATTGAGGTTTACAGTGATAAATATGTGGAAAACGATGTACTAAAATATGTTGTATGGGGCGAAAGCTATTCTAATCATCCAATTGCAAAATCTATAGTAAGAAATGCAAAAAATGTTGAAACTAAAAAAGTAGAAAATTATGAAGAGATAACTGGTAAGGGAATAAAATATAACATTGATGAAAAAACAGTTTTAGTAGGGAATTCATCTTTAGTTGGAAAAGAAGATGAAATTGCAGAAAGTACAAAAATTTATTTAAAGATTGATGATGAATTAGTAGGTGCAATTCTACTAAAAGACGAAGCAAAGCATGGTACAAAAGAGGCTATACAAGCTCTAAATTCTAGAGGAATAGTTACTAAAATGTTTACTGGAGACAACAAGAAAGCGGCAAAACAAATTGCCGAAGAACTTGGAATAAGTGAATTTGAAGCAGAAATGTTGCCAGACCAAAAATATTCTGAACTTGAAAAAGAATTAGAAAAATATAAAGGCACAAACGGCAAAGTAGCATTTGTTGGGGACGGAATAAACGATTCACCAGTACTTGCAAGAGCGGATGTTGGAATATCAATGGGAGGAGTTGGATCTGGTTCTGCAATAGAAGCATCAGACATTGTTGTAATGACAGACTCAATAGACAGAATAGACTGTGCAATAAATATTTCAAAGAAAACAAGTAAAATAATAAAACAAAACTTAATATTCTCTATAGGAGTAAAAATAATAGTATTAGTACTAAGCGTATTCGGAGTTGCAAACATGTGGGAAGCAGTATTTGCTGACGTTGGAGCAACACTAATAACAGTATTAAATTCATTGAGAATATTGAAATAAAATAGAAAAATTAGCTTTACAAAATTAAGGTAAGGCTAATTTTTTATTGACAATTTTTTTTCATATTACTATAATTGGAGATGTTAAAAATGATGCTACAAATACATCATAAAAGCATGGAGGAAATAACAAATGATTCAATTATTTGAGGTTAAAAAGAAAATAAAAAAAGAAGATAATGAATTATTAAATAAATATTCAGAAATATCAAAGAAAACAAAGGAAGAAGTTCTAAAGGAATATAATACGAGTGAGAGTGGAATAACTGAAAATAAAGCTTCGGAGTTATTGGGGCAAAATGGTCCTAATGTTGTTGTTAAGAATGAGAAGAAGAGCCGATTATATTTTTTGTTTAATAGTTTTAAAGATAAATTTATAATTATTTTAATTGTGCTGGCTGTAATAAACTATTTTTTGAGTGATGCTTTAAGCACATATATAATTCTTGGAATTGCTGTTATTAGTGCTTTAATTAGATATTTTCAAGATTATAGCGTGTATAAATTTAATCAAGAGTTGAAAGCTAAAATGTACACCACAACCAATGTTGTAAGGGGCGGAAAAGAAAAAGAGATAAGAGTTGAAAAGGTTGTGCCAGGTGATATTGTGCATTTGAGTGCAGGCTCTATGATTCCGGCGGACATAATGCTGATAGACAGTAAAGATTTATTTGTGAACCAATCTGTTTTTACTGGTGAGAGTGTTCCTGTTGAAAAGGTCGCACAAAGTACCAATGATGCAAAAGAGATATTTTCTATTTCAAATGTGTGTTTAATGGGGTCTAGTGTTGTAAGTGGCGGAGCAACTGGAGTTGTTATAGATACTGGTTTTACAACATACCTTGGAAGAATGAGTAAAGAGGTTGAGACTAAGAAAGAGCCAACAAACTTTGAAAAGGGAATGAATAATATCACAAAAATGCTAATAAGATACATGCTAGTTGTTTCAGTTGCAGTTTTTGTAATATATGGCTTTATCAGAAAAGATTGGCTAGAGGCTATACTGTTTGCTTTATCTGTTGCAGTTGGAATTACCCCAAGCATGCTTCCAATGATAGTAAATGTAAATTTGACGAGAGGCACGAAGGTATTAGCAAAGAAGAAAACTCTTGTAAAAAATATAAATTCAATTCAAAATTTGGGTGCCATAGATGTTTTGTGTACAGATAAAACTGGTACTCTTACAGAAGATAAAATTGTTCTTCAAAAATATATAGATGTTAATGGGAATGAAGATACATCAATATTAGAATACGCATATTTAAATAGCTATTTCGGGACTGGAATGAAAAACTTAGTCGATAGGGCAATTATCACATATGGAAACGAAAAGAATGTAAAAGAAATAGTAAATGATTATACTAAAATAGACGAAATACCATTCGATTATACGAGAAAGAGAATGAGTGTTGTTGTAAAGAGTAACAAAAATAACGGTTATAGAATGTTTACTAAAGGGGCATTGGAAGAAATTTTGAAGGTGTGCACAAAGGTAAAATACAATGGACACGTAAATGAGCTAACACCAGAAATGGTTGAAATAGTTGAGCAAAAGGCCAAAGAATATGCTGTGCAAGGAATGCAGGTTATAGCAATTGCATCAAAAAGAGAGTACAGGGGAGTGAATGTATTTAATATTTCAGATGAGGCAAATATGACATTCATTGGATTTGTTGCTTTCTTAGATCCGGCTAAAAAAGATGCAAAAGCTACGTTAAAGAAATTGAAGAGTATTGGAATTACAACAAAAATATTGACTGGAGATAACCCATATGCTGCAAATAATATTTGTAATCTTGTTGGATTAGAAAACAAAGAAACTCTTTTAGGAACAGATATAGACAAGATGTCTGATGAAGAGCTTGCTAAAAAAGTTGAAGAAGTTAATGTTTTTGCTAGAATGAATCCATTGCAAAAAGAAAGAGTAGTAAAACAGCTAAAAAACAACGGTCATGTAGTTGGATATATGGGAGATGGAGTAAATGACTCGCCTTCATTACACATAGCAGATGTTGGAATAAGTGTAAACACTGCAACAGATATTGCAAAAGAAGCGGCAGATATAATATTGCTAGAAAGAAGTTTGAAAGTAATTTATGAAGGTGTGCTAGAAGGTAGAAGAGTGTATGGAAACATTATTAAATATATGAAAATGGCATTAAGTTCAGATTTCGGAGACGTGTTCAGTATTGTAATTGCTAGTATTTTCTTGCCATTCTTACCACTATTGCCAATACAAATGTTATTACAAGACTTTTTATATGACATATCTCAAATAGCAATTCCTTATGATGATGTAGACAAAGAATTTCTAGAAAAGCCAAAGAAGTGGAGTACGAAAGGAATAAGCAAATTTATGAATGTAATGGGAATAACAAGCTCATTAATAGACGTACTTGCGTTCTTAGGCTTCTGGTTCTTATTTGGATATAATGCAGGCAAAGAAACATTCTTCCAAACAGCATGGTTTGTAGAATGTTTAATATCAGAAACAATGATAATCCATTACGTGCGTACAGCTAAAAGACCTTTCATAGAATCAAGGGCAAATAAATGGCTAACACTCGGAACCTTTGGAACAATAATTGGAACAATATTAACACCAATATTGCTACACAACATACCAAGCTTTCACTTTGAAATATTGCCATTAAAATATTATGGATTTGTAATACTACTATTGGCAATATATTCAGTGTTAGTAGAAATAATAAAGAAAATATACATAAAGAAAAACGGGGAATGGCTGTAAAATTTGTAGTAAATTCTTATGGTATGAAGTTAGAAGAACAGATGTAAATTTTGTAGCAAAAATCTCTTGCAATAAAATTACTGTAATGGTATTATAATATTGTAAAATTACAAAAGGTGGAATGATTATGAAAAAAACGAAAGAATTAGAAAATGAAGAAACTTCAGTTCAAATAGATAAAATATTAAAAATAGAATCATTAGAAGATGCAAAAGAATTTGAAAGAGTTGCTAGTGGCCGTAAATTTTGCAAAAGAGGCACAAGAGTTCAAGATATATGTGAGGAAGAAGTAGAAAATTACATATGTAGAACCAGAGGCAATCTATTGCTAAGATGGTACTTGCACAGAAAAATGAAAAAGAATAAAGAAAAACTTTTATTAGAAAGCAGAGTAACCAGTGTAATAAGATCATTGGCTGTTGCTTACATAGAAGAAAATGATGAAACAGACGAAGAAATAGTAACAAAAAATGTTAAGAATATAATCTTAACAAAAACAAAAGAATATATGTCTAAATAGAAAATTCGCCCAATAGGGAAGCCACTTTTTGGGCGAAAAATTAAGAACTAATTTAAATTTTAAAAATAAGGTAGAGCACGCCTTCCAAGAAGTGTGAAAGAGCTTCGAATAAGAGCATCGTATCGAATTTTTATAAATTTAAATTAGTTTTTATCATGTACATTTTCTTCTCAGTCACTAAATTGTATAATTTCTTCGCCAACGAATTGTACTAATTTGCTTCATACAATTCTTTTACGTATAAATCCTTTGTATCATTAGAGCCAACAAAGCCAACAGTAGCTTTATTTCCGTGTACTTCTTGAATCCATACAGGCTGGTCATTGTAATAAATTTCTCTAATGTCTTTATTTTTTAAAATTTCACAAACTCTCTTATTAGTCATAAATTCCTCCTTTGATTTACAATAAAGTAAAAACGCTAAAAGCTATATTATTACGGTCTAAATTACGACTTTAATTATGGCTTGAATTGTTGCTTGAAGCGTAACTTGAATTGAAAATCTAATAATTTCTATAAAATTTAATATAATTATATCCAAATCTGCATAAAATATGATACAATATAAAAATGAAATACAATATTTTTAAGGAAGGACTGAAACAACAAGATGAAGGTTATAGAAAAATACAAAAATGAGATAGAAAATGCTACAAAAGAGGGAAGAAAGATTATTGCGTGTATGTGCAATAATGAGGTTAAGTCTTTAAATTATGAGGCGAACGAAATTGATAAGATTGAATTATTAGATACGAGTTCAAAGGATGGACACAGAATTTATATAAGAGGGATTTTATACATAATGGCAAAGGCTTTAAACAAAGTTTATCCAGAGGCTTTGCTTAGTGTAAATTATCAGTTATCTAGTGCAATGTTTTGCAAAATTGATAACATGGAAATTACTGATGAGATGATTGCAAAAGTTAAGGCTAGAATGCAGGAGATAATTAATCAAAACTTAGAAATAAGAAAAGTTGTTATGACTAAAGAAGAGGCAGAAGAGTTTTATTCTAACGAGAAAACCTTAAGAGGAATTGTTCAAATTGATAATACTCAAAAAGAGGGAGTATCTTTATATTACTGTGAAGATTATTTCAATTATTTCTTTGGAGTAATGCCAGTAACAACAGCATATACAGATGTTTTTGATGTTATTAAATATGGTGATGGTTTCTTAGTTAGATATCCATCTGCAGAAAAGCCAAATGAGCTTACAAATTATAAGAGCAACAAAAAGTTATTATCTACTTTGGAAGAGTATGAAGATATTCACAGAGTACTTCAAATAGATACTTTGTATAAATTGAACAAAGAAATAAAAGAAGGTAGAACTTCGAATGTTATACTACTTTCAGAAGCTTTACATGAGAAAAAAATGGCAAATATTGCAGATGATATTGCAAAAAGAAAAAATGTAAAAATGGTTTTAATAGCTGGTCCATCATCATCTGGAAAGACTACTTTTGCAAAGAGACTGGGTGTTGAACTAAGATTAAATGGCTTAAAACCAGTAACAATTTCGGTTGATAATTATTTTGTGGAAAGAGTAGATAATCCAAAAGACGAAAATGGAGACTATGACTTTGAATGCTTAGAGGCAATAGACTTAGAACTATTTAATAATCACATAAAAACATTATTAGACGGTGGAACAATAGAGGTACCAACATTTGATTTTAAAGTTGGAACAAAACGTTATAATGGCGAAAAGATGCATCTTGAAGATGACGAAATTCTTGTAATAGAGGGAATCCATTGCTTGAATGATAAACTTACAAGTTCAATACCAATGGAACAAAAATACAAGATTTACATAAGTGATTTAACTGTTTTAAACATAGATTATTGTAACAGAATATCTACAACAGATACAAGATTAATTAGAAGAATTGTTAGAGATAACAATTTTAGAGGATATAGCGCATTGCATACATTAAGAACATGGGCAAGTGTTAATAGGGGAGAAAATAAAAATATATTCCCATATCAAGAAAATTGTGATGTTATGTTTAATTCATCACTAATATATGAATTAAGTGTTTTGAAAAAGCAAGCACTACCATTATTACAAGAAATAACAAATGCAGAACCAGAATATGCAGAAGCAAAGAGATTGGCAGAATTTTTAAAATATTTCGAAGAAGTTGATGAGGGGCTAATACCTCAAAACTCATTATTAAGAGAATTTGTTGGTGGAAGTATATTTGGAGATTAGAGTTGAAAATGAAAGGAACGGAAAATGGCTGGAAATTTTACAGAAATAGATGAAGAATTTACATGTGAAAATTGTGGAAAACATGTGCCAAAGCTAGGATACTCATGCAGAAACCATTGCCCATACTGCTTGCATTCAAAACATATAGATGTAAATCCTGGAGATAGGGCAGAAGAATGCCATGGAGATTTAGTTCCAGTAGGAGCTGAAATAGACAGTAAAAAAGGTTATGTAATAATTTTTAAGTGTAAAAAATGTGGAAAAATACGTAGAAACAAAGCTGCAGAAGATGACGACATGGAGTTAATTATAAAATTAACAGCGATGCACAATTATTAGAAGATAAATAATAAGGAGGATGGAGAACCTATGAAAAAAGAAGAGGAGAATGTAATAAGAGAGAAAAAATCTGGAAACAAAAGCGTTTTTATAATAACGATTATGATTGTTATTATATTGCTAATAGTTGGAGTAATTACAGATATGATGATGGAAAAAAATAAAATATACATATTTGAAGATTACAATAATAAATCAAAATATAAAATTGGAGATTATGTGGATTATACTTATGACACTGCAGAGCCATACGTATTTAAAAAGAGTGCAGGAGCTGGTATGGATGAAATGCAGATAAAACATACTACAAATTTGATGTGGAAAATATTAAATATAGATGAAGAAAATGGCATGGTAGATTTAGTAAGTGTAACACCTACAAAAAGTAATGTGTGGTTAAATGGAGTATTAGGGTATAATAATGGAATAGATGTAATGAATGAAATATGCAAAGAACAATACAGTAACAAAAGTATAGGTGTATATGCAAGAAGTATTAATTTATTAGATATTGAAAAACATTTAACTTCAAAAGGAATTGAAATTAAGAATGGAAAAAAATTAGAAAAGAAATACATTAAATATGGTTTAACAAAAACATTTACCGAGAATAATTGGTATCCATCTGGTAATACCGCAGCTCAAGCTGAAAATGGTTTAACTGTAACACAGACTTATTATTTCATAAGATTGGATAACAAAGATTATTTTGGAAAAGCATCAAATGTTTTAAAATGTGATAGTTCTTACTGGATTGCTTCTCGTTGTACCAATATTCTGGATACGACATCTAATTATGCGTGCTTTGGAATGCCAACTGCTAGTGTCGGAATTGGAATGATGACTTTATATACTTCAAAGAATGTATTAAATTCTGGAATCTGCAGTTTAAGACCAGTAGTATCAATTCCAATGAACATGTTAAGTGAAGAAAAAAATGAAAATGATGTATGGACTATAAATACGATAGAAGAGAACAGTTAAAATTAAAATGCCCAAAATCTATGTTTTAGATTTTGGGCTAATATATTTTAAATTTCTCTATTTAAATTTCCATTTGTATATTCTTTGCCTTCTAATTTATTGCCATTCTTTGCTGAAGTTATTATATTATTTATTTCCTCAATATTTTCGTCAAGAATATTTATTCTGACTGCTGAAATTTCAAAATCATGTGTATCTATCGATGTGATTTTACTGTTATAAATTGATGTAACGGTCTGAATATTGTCTGGAATTATTCTAAATTTAAATCCAAGACGATCTTTTATAAAATATTTCGCAGTATATGAATTATCCGTGATTGTAGCATTTGAATTGCCTGTCTGATTAACAGAAGATGTACAGTTTTTACATTTCATGTCACACTTTGGATAGCATTTATTGCTTTTCCCAAGTAGACAATAAGATGAATTCATTAGCACGGTTCTTCCATAGACTATTAATTCTACTGGCAGAGGACTGTTGCTACAGAAGTTCTGTAAAATAGATTTATTCAGTTCGACAGATGGTGTTACTATATTTATTCCAAGTGATTGAAGTTCTGCAATGCTGTATTTATTGAAGATATTCATTGTGTAGTTTGCAACAAATGTATATTTTTCGTTACCAATATATTTTTTCAAAAGCTCAAAACCAGAAATATTTGATATTACAAATCCTTTAATTTCATAGTCTGATACGATGCTATCAATATTGTTTAATAATAGATTTTTATAGTTTGGTTTTATTATTGTTGGCATATATATGTACAAATCAAATTTTCTCGATAAATTGAATAATAATGTATTGTATTTTTTACTTAAGAAAAATTTTAATGGAACATATATGTTATCAACATTTTCAAGCTGAGTGTAATCATATTCTAAATTAATATTTTCTAATAAAATACTAATTTTTCTTTGAAGTACATTACTAGTATTTTTACTATTTAAAGTAGTAATATTTTCAGTTTGCTTAGATGTTACATCCGTTCTTTTTTCTAAGAATTTATTTATTATTTTTTCTTGCAACATATTAATTGCTGTTCTACGTGCATTATTTAAAGCACTTATACTTGGAATGTGCAAATTCTCATCTAAATTGATATTCAATTTTCCAAATGTATATGGAGTATTTCCAAGCTTATTTAATTGGTCTGCAATTCTTGTTTCTGTTATTGGTAAATTAATCGAAATTTCTGGTACAATATCAGAAACAAATTTTACAGAAACGTTATCATAGAATGGTGCAACATTTGCTTCTAAAGTTATAGAAATAGGCTTGTCCTTTTTTACAGATACAGAGCAGGTTACAGGAATTTTTTTGTTTTCACAATTTGGGGCAAATGTTTTATCTGTTTGGTCATTTAAAGCTTTGCTAGAAAGTTTATAAACTTTTGCTCCAGCTCTAATTTTTCCTTTCATTCGTCCAAGTTTTACAATTTGACCGATTTCTGCATTCTTCAAATTTGTATTTCCTTTTATTAATTCAGAAATAGTGTAAGTTCCTGTTTCACCATCAATGCTTATGGTATCTCCGATTCCGACAGGTTGATTTAGTTTTAATGTGATGTGCCCTCTGTTGGCATTATAGTTTGATATATTTCCTAAATACAATCCCATATTATTTGGCTTGTCTTTGAATATTAACTTTCTGTTTGGCTCTGATAATAAATGTCCGCTAGAGAATCCGCCTCTATTAAACACTTGCTGTAAGTCTAATTTATCTGCTTCATCAACCACGTATTTGTTGCCAGACAAAGCAAGGTCTATATATTTTCTATAAATTCTTGTAACAGTTGCAACATATTCTGGAGTTTTCATTCTGCCTTCAATTTTAAAAGAATTTATACCTAATTTTACAAGAGTAGGCAAGACGTCTAGAGAGCAAAGGTCTCGTGGACTAAGTAAATATCCTTTATCAAGAACGCTTTCAGTACCGTTTTTATCTTCTAGCAATTCATAAGGAAGTCTACATGGCTGAGCACATTTTCCTCTATTACCAGAACGCCCTCCAACCAAACTAGAAAATAAACATTGACCAGAGTATGAGATGCAAAGTGCACCATGTACAAATATTTCTAGGTCAACTTTACAATTATTTCTAATATATTCAATCTCGTTAATTGGAACTTCTCTAGACAAAACGACTCTTGAAAATCCAAGTTTTTCAAGTTCTAATACGCCTTCTAGATTATGAACAGACATCTGAGTACTTCCGTGAATTTCCATTCCTGGGAAATGAGTAATTAAATACTTAGCAAGACCAAGGTCCTGAACAATAATTGCATCGACTCCACATTTATAAGCTGATTCGGCAACTTTAATGGCATCATCAAACTCATCATCTGTAATTAAAGTATTCAATGTTAGATTAGTTTTTACATTTCTTAGTTTGCAATATTTTACGACTTCTGCGACTTCTTCCAAAGAAAAATTCTTCGCACTGGCCCTTGCACTAAAGCTGTTAGCACCAAAATAAATGCAATCAGCACCATTTTGAACTCCGGCTCTAACACAATCAAAGTCACCAGCAGGAACCAATAACTCTGGAACTATATTAATTTCGTTATTCATGTATAAATTTATTCCTCCTTCGAGGTAGAAAGTTAATAAATTTCAACCTCAATTTTACAACTCTATATATTGTAACACACTTTACGAAAAATTCATACTATATTATATAAAACAAAAAAGGAGGAATCTAAAATGCAAGACGACAATAGAGGTGGATGCAACAGTGGAAGTTGCGGATGTGACGAAGGACCAAGAGGAGGATGTGGACGCAATGAAGGTTGTGGATGCGGACCATTTGGTGGACTATTTGGCGGAAACAATTGCGGATGCGGAGATAGCGGAATTTTATTCTTCATAATAATATTCTTACTATTATTTACAAACAACGGATGCTGTGGTGGTAGATAAAACATAAAAAAGATGCTAGACTATAAAAATAGGCTAGCATTTTTTTTAGATATGTGTTACAATAGATTTCGCAAGAGAAAACGCCAATATAGCTCAGTTGGTAGAGCAACGGATTCGTAACCCGTAGGTCAGCAGTTCGATTCTGCTTATTGGCTCCATGCATATTCTAATTATGGTAAATTTACCGTAATTAGATTTTTTCATTTAATTCAAAATTTTTCTTTTCTTCTTCAACAGCACTAATTAATTCTTGCTCTGTTGGCATATGAAGTTTATATTCTGATGAAAATATTGTTTTATTATCTTCAGGAAGAGTATATTTTACAACTGTTTCATTTTTATTAGTTGATAATAATATTCCAATTGTTGAATTTTCATTTTCTTGTTTAATTTCTCTATCATAATAATTAACATACATTTGCATTTGCCCGATATCTTGGTGTGTTACTTTACCAATTTTTAAATCAATTATCACAAAACATCTTAAAAGTCTATTATAAAAAACTAAATCAGGATAAAAATGGTCTTCACCTAATGTTAACCTTACTTGATTTCCAACATAACTAAACCCCTTACCAAGCTCAAGCAAAAACTCTTTTAAATGCTCTAATATGTTTTTCTCTAAGTCACTTTCAAGATAGTTTGTATTCTCCTTTATATCCAAAAATTCTAAAACAAAAGGATCTTTTACTAAATCTTTACTAGTTTTTAAAATTTGTCCTTTTTCAGATAGTTCAAGTACTTTTTCTTTATCAGCTGATAGAGCTAATCTTTCATATAATAAAGAGTCTTTTTGTCTTTGTAATTCACGAACACTCCATTTCGCATTTATACATTCATTCAAATAAAAATTTCTTTTTGGTTCTTCTTCAATTTTAATTAGTTCTAAGTAATGAGACCAACTTAATTTGGCAGACACTGTCTTCCAAATTGGATATATTAAGTAAAATTTTCTCATAGTCCTTAAGTTTCTGGCAGAAAATCCTTTACCGAACTCATTTGTTAATTTTTATGATAATTTTTCAAGCACAGCATCACCATAACTTGCTCTTTCATCACCTTGCTGTATTTCCATAATTGCTTTCCCTATATTCCAATATAAGTTAAGCATTTCAGTATTTACAATACTATATACTTTACTTCTACTGTTAATAACTAACTCTTTAATATTATCAAATATGTTATTAAGCTCATCATCATTTTTAAGTAATTCGTTTTCCATTAACTACCTCCGTTCTTTAATCTTAAAAAATATTTATGAGCTGATTATACTATAGATGGAAAAAAATTACTATATTCACAAAGAGATTGTTCTAAAAAATGTCTATTCTAATCTTGATTTTATTATCAAGATTAGAATATAATAAAAAAAGAAAGAGATTATAAAAAGGTAAAGGGGAAAACGATGGAGAAAGAAAAAAGAAGAATAAGTAAAATGATGACTACTGTAATAATTATTGGCATATTGTTAGTTATATATGGTATTTTGTGGGGAATATACCATGTATTAACAAAACCGAGCAGTAATGTTGATATAGAAATAGGAAGGCATTCTACAACTGCGGTATATTCAAATACAAATGCGCTTATACCAAATAAGTCGGATATGGAATATTCACTTTACGCTGCAGATGCAATATTAGACGAACAATTTAGCTACAATGGGCCAACTTTTAATTTGGAAAACATATTTGTAAAATCAAAGGTAGAGCTAGAGAATCAATTAAAGACTTATATTGGAACGGATAAAGTAAAAACGGATGATGGAGAAGTTTTAGTTTTAAGCGAAAAATATAATGATGAATTTTTTGCTAGCAACAATTTAGCAATAGTGATGATTCCAAATGTAATGCATAATGTAGAAGTGAAAAGTGTAAGAAAAAATAGATTGACAGTCATAATAAATATCAAGGATGAACAATATGTGACTAGTACGGCAATTTTAACTGAACCAAGTTTTATTTTTGTAACGCTTGATAAAAGTGTTGAAACTGTTAATTTTAATATTTACAAGACTACGAGCTATGAAAAAAATGAGAACTATAAAACAACTTTTATATTTGCCGGAGTTGCTATTACAATTATAGTTATAATTATAGCATGCTTAAGTATATCAGCGCATAATGAGAAGCTGGAAGCCAACACTAATGAGGAGAAACCAAAGAAAACAGTGAAAAAAAGAATTATAAAAATTATCGCAATTATAGTATTGGTATTTATAATTTTGATTTCAATATTTGCAGTATATGCAGCAATGCAAATAAGTACTATGATGGCATATAAGCCGACAATTTATTTATAAGAAAAATATTTACAGAAAAATGGCTAAAAATACACTAAAACTGCCCATTGAAATTTCCTTAAATTTAATGTATAATAGAAAGGTATGAATACGTTAAATGAAAGGATTTTTTTATGGGATTTTTTGATAAATTAAAAAATGGATTGAGTAAGACAAAAACATCTTTTGACGAGAAGATGAATGATATATTTAGTAACTTTAGAAAAGTTGATGAAGATTTATTAGAAGAATTAGAAGAAGCATTAATTATGTCTGATGTTGGCGCTAATACTTCTGCTACAATTATAAATAATTTAAGAGAAAGAGTTAAGAAAGAAAATATTAAAGACGAGCAAGGTGTTAGAGAGGCTCTAAGAAAAGAGATTCAAGAGATTTTTGATGCTACAGATAACACTCTAAAGCTAGAAACTAAGCCAGCAGTTATCTTAGTAGTTGGAGTAAACGGAGTTGGAAAGACTACTTCTATTGGAAAAATTGCAAACAGATTAAAGAAAGATGGTAAAAAAGTTGTTGTTGCAGCAGCAGATACATTTAGAGCAGCAGCTGTTGAACAGCTTGAAATTTGGGCAAATAGAGTTGGATGCGATATAGTAAAAAGAGAAGAGGGAGTTGACCCAGCATCAGTTGTATATGATGCAATCAAAATTACTAAAGAGAAGAATGCAGATGTTTTAATTTGCGATACAGCAGGAAGACTTCACAATAAGAAATATTTGATGGACGAGTTAATTAAAATAAAAAAAGTAATAGACAAAGAATTGCCAGATTCATCAGAAGAAGTACTTATGGTGCTAGATGCAACGACTGGTCAAAATGCAATTTCACAGGTTCAGGCTTTTAAAGAAACAGTAGATATTACAGGAATAGTTCTTACAAAGCTTGATGGAACTGCAAAAGGTGGAGCTGTAATAGGAATTGTAAATGAAAACAAAGTGCCTGTAAAGTTCATAGGTGTTGGAGAACAAGTTGACGACATGGAAATATTTAATAGCGAAGATTTTGTAAAGGCTTTAATTTAAGGATTGGAGGAATATAGCTTGGAAGAGAAAAAGAAAGAAGTAAAACAAGCAGAAGAAAAAATACCAAAAACTGAAGAAATTAAAGAGAATAATGAACAATCGAAAGAGCTTATAGAAAATAAGACAGAGAATACTACTAAAAAAAGAAAAACAAGAAAGAAACTTGTTTTAGCTGTTTTAGCAATTGCCTTATTAATTATTTATATAGTTGAGAGAGGCGAATTCTTAGAGATAAAAGAGATTGGAGAAAATTATATTTCTATGTTCTGGCAGAACATGAAGTATAGAGGAATAGCTGCTGTAGTTAATTTCTTGGCAATATTTACATTAACATATACAACAACAACTAAGGTAAAAAGAGGCCTAAAGGTATTTTTTGAGGACGAAAAGAAAGAAATGCCAAAGCTTCCACAAAAATCAATTTCGTTTATATTTGCAACATTAGTAACAATTGGAACTACTGGAATGATAGTAGAAAAGGCATTACCATGTTTCTTTAATACACAATTTGTTACAACTGACCCTGCACTAGGCTTAGATATAGGATTTTTCGTGTTTATATTACCATTCTTAAAATTTATAACTATATATGCATTAGTTGCAATGATTGCAGCAGTAGTATATGCAACATTGTACTACTTGATAGTGTTTAATATTTGTTTTGACGGAATATCGAGAGAATCGGTAAAAAAGAGCGGACTATTAAATAATGCACTTGGTTATTTAAAAGTAATTATAGTTTTATTTGCAATATTGATGCTTATTGGAACTTTAGATATTGGGGTACAAAAATTTATAGTATTAAATAATGATGAATCAGAGAATTATTCAATATTTGGAGCCGGAATTACAGAAACAACAATCGGGTTCTGGGGATATATTGCATTATCTGTAATTATGATAGTTTCAGTATTTAAAGCAATAAAAGAATTCAAAAAAGGAAAAACTAAAAAGGTAATAGGTTCAATACTAGTTGTTCCTGGATATTTAGTTTCTTTACTTTTAGTAATGCTTGGATTTAATTTGATATTTGTAAATTCAAATGAACTTGATAAGGAAAAGAAATATATCGAAAATAATATAAATAATACAAAAATTGCATATGGAATAAATATAGATGAAGTTACAGTTCAAGATGGAGGAACAATTACTCAGAATGATATTACTGAAAATATTGAAACAATTCAAAATATTCCAATTGCAAATGCGTCAACAGTTTTAAAAGATTTAGAGGGTTCTCAAAAAAATAAAGGATATTATAATTTTAGGTCAACTCAAATTGGACTATACAATATTTCTGGAAAAGAGCAATTAGTATATGTAACTCCAAGAGAAATTGCAAGCTCGAAGGGAACATATAATAATAAAACATATGAATATACACATGGATTCGGAGCAATAATAACATCTGCAACATCAACAACAGATTCTGGAAATATAAACCATATTCAAAAAGCATTTGACCAAACTGATGAAGTGCTAAATATAAATGAACCAAGAATTTATTTTGGATTGGAGACAAATGATACAGTTGTAACCAATAGCAATAGCAAGAAAGAGTTTGATTATCCAACAGAAGATGCTTTGAAAAATACAGAGAATGTATATGACGGAGATGCTGGATTAAAGGCAAATTTCTCAGATAGATTAGTTTTAGCAATAAGAGAAAAAGACGCAAAACTAGTATTTTCAGGAAATGTAAAGAGTGATAGTAAAATTTTAACAAACAGAAATATACTTCAAAGAGCAAAAACAATAATGCCATATTTAACATATGATAATGACCCATATATGGTTGTTACAAACGATGGAGAACTTGTTTGGGTGCTTGATGCATATACAACGAGTAACGAATACCCATATTCACAAAGAACAGTTCTAGAGGAAAATGGTATATCGAAAGATGAAATTAATTACATACGAAATTCTGTAAAAGTAATAATAGATGCATATACTGGAGATGTAACATTCTATAGAACAGATAAAACAGACCCAATTGCAATGGTATATGAAAAAATATATCCAGATTTATTCTCTAAGGAAGAGATACCAGAACAAATATCAGACCATTTTGTATACCCAGAATATTTGTATAACATTCAAGCAAAAGTATTAAAAAGATACCACAACATTCAACCAGATGTATTATACAGGGGAGACGATGTATGGGATATTGCAACACATAATGCAAGTAGCAAAGTTTCATCTACAAAAGGAACTGAAATAAGCCCATATTACACAATGGTAAAAACAACAGACAGTACAACATCAAGATTAGGCTTGGTAATACCATTTACACCATATGAAAAACAGAATGTAACAGCATATTTAGTTGGTTCGACTGATGAAAATGGAAACAATGTATTAAAGTTATACAACTATCCAACAGATAGCAATGTTTTAGGACCAATGCAATTAGATACTCAGCTAGGACAAGACGAGACAATTGCAAAGGAAATAGAAAACTTAAATGTTTCGGGAACAAAGCTTTCTAAAGATATAATAATAGTTCCAATAAACAATACTTTATTATATGTAGAACCAATATATCAACAATTTGTGAATGAAACAGACTCATTGCCAGTGCTAAAAAAAGTGGTGGTCGCATCTGGAAATAAAGTTGCAATAGGAAATACGTTTAGCGAAGCACTTTCAAATTTAGTTTCACAATATGCAGTCGATATTGAAATAGAGAACACAGATAGCTTAGATGAGCTTGCAGATTTAATAATAAAAGCAAACAACAATTTAAAAACATCAACACAAAGCAATGACTGGGAGCAAATAGGAAAAGACACAAAAAGATTGCAAAATTTGATAAACAGATTAGAAGAAGTGAAAAAAGAAATAGACAAAAAGTCGAGAGAAAACGGAAAAAATAATACAACTGCAATAAATGAAATAGTTGATGAAAATGTTACAAATGTAACTGAATAAATAATAATAAAAAGAGTCATCATAATAGAAAGGTGGCTCTTTTATTATGAAAAAAATAAGATTAAAAGAAAATAAAAAAATGGAAAGATTTAAATGTGATAATTCAAAAATGATGCAACTAGTTATAAATTCTAAAAATTATCACAAGAAAAAATTAGAGGAAAAACTGTTAATACAACTAAATAATTTAAACAATATATTAAATAAAAACAAGGTACTGGAATTAATTGAAATTGCAGGTGATTCAAGAAAATATCTTGTAAGAAATTTCATGTCTGGAATATCAAAAGGAATTGGAATAGGAATTGGTTTTTCGATAATTACAGCATTAATAATATATGTAATGCAGAAAATAATAAGGCTAAATATACCGGTGCTAAGCCAGTATATATCAGATATAGTAGAAATAGTGGAGAGGACGAAATAATATAAAAATTTGTTTCCATTTCTTGATTTATGCACTTTTTTGTGTTATAACAAAAGCCATGAAAACAAATTAATACATATAGAAGGAGAAAGTAAAATGGAAGTAAACGAAGAAAAAAGAGCTAAATTTATGGAGAACGCAGGAAAAAGAGTAAATAAAGTAATGCATGACATTCAAATATTAGAGCCAATGGCAAGAAGTAGCGTTTATGATTTTACAAAAGAAGATGTTGAGGAAATGTTTACTGCAATGCAAGACGCATTAGATAGTGCAAAAGAGGAATTTAACAAAAAGTTTGAAGGAAGAGCTAAAGCAGAAAGAAAGATGTTTTCATTTGGAACTACCCCTTTAAGCAAAGAAGCAGAAGAAGTAAAACAGGAAGAAAATAATGTAGCAACTGAAATAGAAAATGTTTAAGCTAATAAAATAATTAAAAATTGATAAAAGCAGAGATGATTTTTAATAAATTATTTCTGTTTTTTACTGTTAAATTAGCGTTTATAAAAAACGGCAGATTGTAACAAAAATGTAACAAAGCATATTCTATTAGAGCCTAAAGGATAACAAAAAAATAAAAAATAAAAAAGCAAAATTGTTGCTTTTGCAACAGAAAAAGTAAAAAGTTGAGGTATAATTATAGTCATAAATTGCAAAGGGGGAACGCAAGAATGAAAGTAATAAAAAGAGATGGAACAATAGTTGAATACAATGCTGAAAAGATTAGAACTGCAATAAAAAAGGCAAATAATGAAGTTTCAAAAAAGCAAAAAGCCACAGACGAAGAGATTGATGAAATAATAAGATATATAGAGGATTTAAGAAAATCTAGAATATTAGTTGAAGACATTCAAGATATAATTGAGCAAAAGCTTATGGAAATAGGAAGATATGAGCTTGCTAAACAATATATTACATATCGTTATACAAGAGCTCTTGTTAGAAAAGCTAACACAACAGATCAAACTATTAAAGAGCTAATCGATGGAGAGAGTGAATACTGGAATAATGAAAATGCCAACAAAAATGCGAGAGTAGTCACAACACAAAGAGATTATCTAGCAGGAATAACAAGTACAGATATAACAAGAAGATTCTTGCTTCCTGATGATGTTGTAAAGGCTCATGATGAAGGAATTATACATTTCCACGATGCTGATTATTTTGCACAAAACGCTTTAACAAACTGCGAATTAATAAACTTAGAGGATATGCTTCAAAATGGTACTATAATGAATGGTGTTATGATTGAAAAGCCTCACAGATTTATTACAGCATGTACAATTGCAACACAAATAATACTTGCTGTTACATCTTCTACATATGGTGGTGCTACTGTTTCACTTGCACACTTGGCTCCATTTGTAAGAAGTAGCTATGAAAAATATTACAAAAAATATAAAGAAAACGGATTAAGCAAAGAACAATGCGAGAAGTTTGCAAAAGAAGATACTAAAAAAGAAGTTGCTGATGGTGTTCAAACATTCAACTATCAAGTAAACTCAATGACTAATACAAATGGTCAGGCTCCATTCTTATCTGTTTGTATGTATTTAGGAGAAACAGACGAGTATAAAGAAGAATTAGCAATGATAATAGAAGAATTCCTAAACCAAAGAATATTAGGATTCAAAAATGAAAAAGGTGTATATATTACACCAGCTTTCCCAAAACTTCTTTATGTGTTAGAGGAAGATAATATACATGAGAACAGTAAATACTGGTATTTGACAGAACTTGCAGCAAAATGTACAGCAAAAAGAATGGTTCCAGATTATATATCGGAAAAAATAATGAAGCAAATGAAAGTAGATGCAAATGGAGATGGACAATGTTATCCATGTATGGGCTGCCGTTCATTCTTAACTCCTTATATAGACCCAGTTACAAAGAAGCCAAAATATTATGGTAGATTTAATCAAGGTGTTGTAACAATTAACTTAGTTGATGTTGCTTTATCATCAGGAAAGGATTTAAAGAAATTCTGGAAAATATATGATGAAAGACTTGAACTTTGCCACAAGGCTTTACAAGTAAGACACGAAAGACTTGCAAAAGCAACAAGTGATATTGCTCCAATATTATGGCAACATGGAGCATTTGCAAGATTACCAAAAGGTGCAAGCATTCACCCATTATTACATGGTGGATATTCTACAATATCTTTAGGATATGCAGGATTATACGAATGTGTTAAATATATGACAGGCAAGAGCCATACAGATAATGGTGATGGCAAAGATTTTGCCATAGAAGTAATGAAGAAAATGAATGAAAAATGCGCAGAATGGAAAGAAAGAGAAGACATAGATTACAGTGTTTATGGCACACCAATAGAGTCTACAACATATAAATTTGCAAAGTGTCTACAAAAGAGATTCGGAAAAATAAAGGGAATAACAGACAAAAACTATATAACAAATTCATACCATGTTCCAGTATTTGAAGAGATAGATGCATTCTCTAAATTAAAACTAGAAAGTGAATTCCAAAGACTAAGCCCAGGAGGAGCTATATCTTATGTAGAAACTCCAAACTTACAAAACAACTTAGAAGTAGTACTTCAAATAATGAAATTTATTTATGACAACATCATGTATGCAGAGTTAAACACAAAATCTGATTATTGTCAAAAATGTGGATATACAGGAGAAATACTAATAGATGACAATTTAGAATGGTATTGCCCAAATTGTGGAAACAGAGACCACAACACATTAAATGTCGCAAGAAGAACTTGTGGATATATAGGAAGCAACTTCTGGAACAAAGGAAGAACTCAAGAAATAAAAGAAAGAGTACTTCACATAGATAATAAAGATTATGTTGAAGAAGATGAATGCGAATGTGGATGCGAAAAACATGAGAATAGTGAAGAAAAAGAAGCTGTAACATCAAAATAGAAAATATTAGAATTGGTTGTGCGTAGAAATTCAAGCTACGCATAACCATTCTTAAGAATAATGGTTACTGGCATATAAATACTATAATTTTTAAATATTTTCATTTTAAAAATTACGAATATGGGGGAATAAAAATGAGATATAACAAAATAAGAAAAATGGACATAGCAGATGGACCAGGTGTAAGAGTATCAATATTTATGCAAGGTTGTGCATTTAATTGCCCAAAATGTTTCAACCAAGAAACACACGACTTTGCAGGTGGAAAAGAATTTACACAAAATACAATAAACAAAGTATTAGAATTATGTGATAATCCAAACATAGAAGGCTTATCAATTTTAGGCGGAGAACCAATGCATCCAAAGAACATAGAAGGAACAAAAGAACTTGCAAAAGCGTTCAAAGAAAAATATCCAGAAAAAAACGTATGGGTATGGTCAGGTTACACATTTGAAAAAGACCTAAAAGACAAAGAGGCTTTGAAATACGTAGATGTTTTAGTAGACGGACAATATGTAGATGCATTACACAATCCAACATTAGAATGGAGAGGCTCTTCTAACCAAAGAGTAATAAACGTACCAGAAAGCTTAAAAGAAAACAAAACAGTATTAAGAAAAATCGCCCAATAGGGACGCCCCCTTTTTGGGCGATTTTTATAGAAAAAAATATAACATTCATCAATAATTATAAAGCTTTAATTTCTTCTTCACTTAATCCGGTTATTTGACTAATATCTTTTATGTGCATTTTTCCTTTTAGCTTTTTTGCCATTAATGCGATACCTTCGGCTTTACCCTCAGCCTTTCCTTCAGCAATTCCCTCAATTTTTCCTTCTCTTCTTTGTTTTCTTATTTCATTATTAATTATTCTTGAAGCATTTGTCATAATTTCATTACCTCCTTCTATATTTCTTATTTTTTCTAAAAATTTACTTATGATATTGTTATCTTCAGTTTCAGCAAGCTCATATCTAACTAATTTTTCTAATTGAGTATTGTCAAATGTATTATTTCTTATTTGATTATGTATTACATCCTCAATATTTTTATATAATTCATCTTTGTTTTTTGATTTTTCTATTAACATGGCTTTAGATGTTATTAGATTATCGCTTAATAATTTATTTCTACTGAACTCATTCGAATCAATTAAATGGTATTCGTTGTTAGGATTTTCGTATCCATATATCTTTTCTTCGATATCATTTATAGATAAACTATTCCACTTTCTTTTGCCAGTGTATAGGACTACCGCTATTACTTTAGGAATTTTATAGTTTCGTTCTTTCAATCTTTTCTTATCTATTGCAGATTCGATTATTGCATTTTTGTAGCATAATATCCTGTATGCCATTTTTAAATCTACACTTGATTGATGTTCTATTAAAATAAAAACATTTTTCTCTTTTAATTTATATACAATGTCTGCTTCTATATTATAAAATCCATTAGTTCTAAATTCTTTCTCGTATTTTTCGATATCGCTTTCTACTAAACATAGATTTAAATAATGGTTTATAAATTTAACAGCTTCTTTTTTGTCTGATAATATTTCTTTAAACAATTTATCGTGTTTTTTATTTAGGTGAGTATTTAGATTGTATGTTTCAGAATCCTCTTTTAAAATATTTGTAGCATTTTCTTGTGATTTTGATGGATTATCGTTTTCAAAATCTGCTTTTAATATTTCTTCGCATTTTTTTACTAACTTATCTATTTTTTCTTTATTTTTTAAATAGAACTCACCAGTGTAACACATAATATCTTTTCCATCTCTAGTTTTTAAGCCAGATGGAATATACATTTTTTCTTCGTTCATTAACTTTCCTCCTTATTATACAATATGGTTTACCCATAGGTCAATATTTCTATAAATATAATTTATTGGATTTTACTTCAGAATTAAAAATTTTCGCTATAGCGTATAAAATATCTTTGAAATAATTTAGTAAAATTATATTACTAGTCATATCAAAAAGCAAGAAAATTCGTTCGCTAAATTTCGACAAATAAATTTCTATATACCCCTCTATTTACAAATACCATACTGGGGTATATAATAGCGTTTGAAAGTTGAGAAAGGGAGTGATGAAATTATAGAAGATAAAAATTGTTGTCATAAACAAACTCATCGTACAAAGGAAGAAAAAAAGATTGTGAATGATAGACTGAATAGAATTGAAGGGCAAATAAAAGGGATAAAAAAGATGATAGATGAAGATAGATATTGTAATGATGTGTTAATTCAACTATCGGCAGTAGAAAATTCTATAAGAAGCTTGTCAAATCACATATTAGAAAATCATTTATATACTTGTGTAAGTGATGATTTAGAAAAAGGAAACTTGGAGATTATAGATGAGCTAACGAGTTTATTTAAAAGGTTTAACAAATAATTAGGCTAATAAATTGCCAATAATTGGACAAATTAATAAATATAGGGAGGAAATTTAAAATGAAAGAAATTAATTTAAAAGTAGAAGGAATGATGTGCACAGGCTGTGAAAACAGAATTCAAAATGCAGTAAAAAATATGAATGGAATAAAGAGTGTAAAGGCAGACCATACGACTGGAACTGTAAAGATTGAAGCAGAAGATGGAATAGAAGAATCAAAAATAAAAGAAAAAATTGAAAATATAGGATTTGATGTAAAATAGAAGAGGTGAAGTTTTTTGAAAAAGGTTGTTCTTTCTATAGATGGGATGACGTGCAGTGCGTGTTCTAATGGATTGGAGAAATATTTAAATAAACAAAATGGAATTAAAAGTGCAACTGTGAATCTTGTAATGGCAAATGCCTTAATTGAATATGATGAAAATATTTTAAATTTGGAAACTCTTGAAAAATTCGTTGAAGAGGCTGGTTTTAAGAGTTTAGGCATTTATAATGAAAATAGTGAAAAGAAACAAAATAAAAATGAAAAAGTTAAATTTATAATATTTTCTGTTTTAGCAGTGGCTCTTATGTATATTTCTATGGGTCACATGATTGGCCTTTCAAACTTTTCGTTTTTAGATATGCACATGCATCCTTTAATTTATGCTGGAACTTTGCTTGCACTAACGATTGCTTTCGTTGTATATGGATTTGATATTATTAAAAGTGGCTGTAAAAACTTAATTCATAAGGCTCCAAACATGGATACACTTGTTGCAATGGGGGTTATTACAAGCATTTTGTATAGTATTTATGGAATGTACATGATTGCAAAAGGACATCATGAATATGTAGAAAATTTATATTTTGAGTCTGCTGCAATAGTAATATTTTTCATCAAATTAGGAAGATATATTGACGGAATTAGTAAAGATAAGACGAAAGAAGCAATTCAAAAACTAGTACAAATAACACCTAAAGAAGCGGTTATTAAAGTAAACGGAGAAGAAAAAAAGGTTACAATAGATGAAATAAAAAAAGGTGATATCGTCGTAAGCAAACCTGGTGAAAAGATTGCAGTTGACGGAAAAATAATAAATGGAAAAGCACATCTTGACGAATCTTTTATTACTGGAGAAAGCAAGCCGGCAAGTAAAACAGAAGGAAGCAAGGTAATAGCCGGAAGTATAAATTATGATGGATATATTGAATATGAAGCCGAAAAAATTGGAAAGGAATCGACTATTTCTGAAATTGTAAGACTCGTAATAGAGGCTACTAACACCAAAGCTCCAATTGCGAAAGTAGCTGATACTGTAAGTGGATATTTTGTACCAGCAGTTATACTAATTGCAATAATTACTTTTATTGCATATCTAATTTTAGGAAACACTGTTTCTATAGCGATAAATGTGTTTGTAACTATATTAGTTGTAGCATGTCCTTGTAGCTTGGGGCTGGCAACTCCACTTGCTATTGTTGTATCTGAAGGTGTATGTGCCAATAATGGAATACTTGTAAAGAAAAGTGAAATATTAGAAAATGCCGAAAAGACTACGACAGTTGTGTTTGATAAAACAGGAACATTAACATATGGTAAGCTAAAAATAGCACAGATAATAAATTATAGTAAAATGCAAGAAAAAGAACTTATGCAAATAGTTGGAAGCTTGGAGAAAAAGTCGACTCATCCAATAGGAAAGGCTTTTGAAGATTACTTAAACGAAAATAAAATTGAAACACTCGATGTAAAAGATTTTAAAGATGTAAGTGGCTATGGAATAATTGGAAAGATAGCTGAAAATGAGGTAATATTAGGAAACTATAAAATATTAGATAAATATGATGTAAAAAACAGTCATAAACAAGACGAAGAAAAGCTTGCAAAAGAAGGAAACAGCATAATTTATGTTGTACTAAACAATGAAATTTCAGCAATTATCGGTGTAAATGATATTGTAAGAGAAAATTCAAAAGAAGTAATAAGTAAGCTGAATAAAAATAAAATAGAGACTGTAATGCTAACAGGAGATAACACACAAACAGCCGAAAAAATTGCTAAAGAAATAGGCATAACTACAGTGATATCAAACGTTACACCACGTGAAAAAACGGAGGTAGTAAAAAAGTTGAAAGCAGAAGGCAAATATGTAATGATGTGTGGAGACGGAATAAATGACAGTCCAGCACTCGCAAGCAGTAACATAGGTGTTAGTGTAAATAGTGGAACAGATATAGCTATGGATTCATCAGACGTAATACTAACCAGAAATGATTTGAACAGCATACTAAATCTAATAAACATCAGTAAAAAAACAATAAGAAACATAAAACAAAATCTATTTTGGGCATTCTTCTATAATAGTTTAATGATACCGATTGCAATGGGATTGTTCAGCAAATGGGGAATAACAATAAACCCAATGATAGCAAGTTTTGCAATGGTAATAAGCAGTTTAACAGTAACATTAAATGCATTAAGATTAAAAAAAATAAAAATATAATGAAAAAACAGCAACATATACAGTAAAAGATTCGACATTTACAGAAGATTCAGGAGTAGGTTATTATGCAGATACAGATGGAGATGGAATAATATTTGCAGACTTAAAAAATGGCGGTAGTGGTTTATGGGGAGGCACTATTTATACAATATCTACTGTAACAGGGCTAAAAGAATATTATGTAAGTAAAACAAATTATAATGGGCCATTTGGAACAAAAGATGTATTATCAGCAAGAGGAAGCGGAAATCCAAGATTTAATGTAATGTCATTGAGTGATTATAATAATAGCACTACATATGATTTTATAGATGCAAAGTCGATTACATCAGGAGATTGGAGTACGCCAACAAAAGAAAATTGGAGTACATTTGCAGGACAATTAGGAATAACAACTTCAAATTATAGTGGATATGGATTAAAAGGGGAATATTGGTCGTCCTCTGCCTACGGCATCAACTGCAGATCTCCTGTGCGTCTGACTAGGACTTTCTAATTTTGTGAAAAATTAGAAATAAGAAAAATGCATTAGGTAAATAATCTTAAATAAAGAAGAAATATTGTAAAAATTTTTTTCTGGTTTGATTTTTTTATACAAGAAATAGGCTAGAAATTTTTTACTTTATGCTGTATAATATCTTTGAAAAGGATGTGACTATGATGAAGTTATATGATAACATAGGAAGCCTAAGACTAATGGATATTAAAGTAATAAAGGACAACAAGGATACATTATATGAAGGAATGGTTGAAAATGCACCTGATGATATAAAAAAGTTAAGGTATGCCAAAATAGAAATTGACAGTGGAACAACAATATTGCATGTATTTAGCCAGGAAAATTTAAATGATAACTAACAGCAAAAAGAGTTTAGAAAAAATTTAACTGATATGATGAAAGTATAACAATAAATTGAAAAGCTAGTGTTTTTTACGAATTCATTAGGAAAGGATATAAATTTATTATAACTAATAAAAGGGGACAAAAAATGAAAAAGTTCAAAAATCAAAATGTATTAAAAGAAATTAAGAATATTAACAAAATTATTATAATTGGAATAATTATTTTATTGTTTGGAATTGCATTAGGACTATGGGGAGGTTATGAAATTGATAAAACTAGTGAAAATGCTAAATCTTTTAGCGAATTATTACTAAGTGATGGAGAAAAAGAAAATCAAATTGCAAAACTTGATGTAACTCATGTTCCATACCAATTTGCAGTACAAGATGGAAATAATAATAGTTATTATATTGTAATGGATGAAGATTATATGTATGTTGCATATATGCCAACTTCAACTTTCAACTCTTTAAATAGAGAAGATATTACGGAAAATCCAGGAAAGATTGAAGGAATGACAAAGCTTGCAACAAGAGAAATAAAGGAACTCGCAGTAGAAGCTTATAATGATGCAATAGAAGATGAAAATTATAAGATAACAGTTGCAGACTATGATAATTATTTTGGAAGTGTTTATTTAGATGCGTCAGAAGATGCACTTTCAGATGTAGGCTCATTGCAAATGACTGGCTGTATGATATGCTTGATAATAGGTCTTGCATTAATGCTAACTGGAATAATAAAAAAAGTTCATTTTAATATTAGCGTAAAGAAAATGGATGAAGATTTAATAGAAAAATTAGATAATGAAATGAATGATGCTGATGCTTTCTATTATGAGAAAACTCACCTATACCTAACAAAAAATTACATAATAAATTTTCAAGGAAGATTTAAGGTAATAGAATATAGAGATGTAATTTGGATGTATGCAATGAATTACAGAACAAATGGAATTAAAACAAGTCAATCAATAAATATAATGGACGTAAAAGGAAAGGTTACTTCAATTGCAACAATAAACATTGTAACTAAAGAAAAGAAAGAAGTATACGATGAAATTTGGAACACAATTGCTTCAAAGAATACAAATATTTTATTAGGCTATACAAAAGAAAATGCAGAAACAGCAAAAACAATGAAAGAAAACTAGAATGAAAAGGACTAATTCATGTGTGAAATATGAACTAGTCTTTTTATATGTTCAAAGTTTTAAAGTACTGGAAATCTTGGACGTCCTCCGCCGATTAATTCTCTTAATATTAAAATTCTAATTAAATCATTCAAGAATGGATTTTTGCGTGGCTTTCTTGGTGGTCTATTTGGCATTTGTCTATCTTCAGAGCTTTCTCTGTTAGTAGTTTCAACTGTAAGGCTAACACTAATTTTGGTATTTGAAACTGCTTTATCATAGATATCACAAACCATTCTTTCTATGGTATCTTCTGTGATTGGCATTGTAACATTTCTACAAGATGCAATAACCATTGGATATATAACTTTATATGAATCAGGGTATAGATTTTCTAGGTTGCAGGACTGATTTTGCCACATAGAATTTGCCATGTTTGTATATGGATTTTGGCACATACCAGTACATCCCATGTTAGCGCAACTACCATAAGGCATACCCATAGATTGATTCATGCCAGAAAATCCTAATGTATTTCTCATATAATCATCGTAATTTTGATAATTCACAAAATTCACCTCCATGCTAATAGTATATGCGTGGAGATTGTTTTCTGTTACAAATCGTTAATGTAAAATAATAAAAAGCTTGAATATAGCAATGCTTCATGGTAATATTATTAAAGTATGGATTGAAAAGTAATTACAAATTAATTGAAAAGAGGTAAATATGTTAAAGTTAGAGAATATTAATAAAGATTATATATCTGGAGATACAACGGTTCATGCACTGAAAAACATAAATATTGAATTTAGAGAGAGCGAGTTTGTATCTATTTTAGGACAAAGTGGTGGGGGTAAGACCACACTTTTAAATATAATTGGAGGTCTAGACAGATATACTAGTGGAGATTTGATTATTAACAACAAGTCTACCAAGAATTTTAAGGATAGAGATTGGGATGCTTACAGAAATTATTCTGTTGGTTTTGTTTTTCAAAATTACAATTTAATTCCACACCAAACAGTGCTTGCAAATGTTGAATTGGCGCTAACTTTATCTGGTGTAAGTAAGAAAGAACGTAAACAAAAGGCTATTAAAGCATTAGAAGATGTAGGATTGAAGGAGCAAATACATAAAAAGCCAAACCAATTGTCAGGAGGGCAAATGCAAAGAGTTGCTATTGCTAGAGCATTGGTAAATAATCCTGATATAATTTTGGCTGATGAACCAACTGGTGCTTTGGATACTCATACTTCTGTACAGGTAATGGAAATATTGAAAAAAATATCGAAAGATAAGCTTATAATAATGGTTACGCATAACCCAGAACTTGCCGAGAAATACTCTACAAGAATTGTTAGAATACTTGATGGAACTATTATGAACGATTCTAATCCATATACGAGTGAAAAGAAGGAGGCTGAAAAATCAAAGGAAAAACGCAGAACTTCTATGAAATTTTTCACTGCCTTAAATTTAAGTTTGAACAATTTAATGACTAAAAAAGGCAGAACTATTTTAACTTCGTTTGCTGGAAGTATTGGAATAATAGGGATTGCATTGATTTTAGCTTTATCTAATGGAATACAAAATTACATTGACAAGGTAGAAGAAGATACTCTATCATCATACCCAATAACAATAGAGGAGTCTACAATAGACACATCTGCAATGATAGAAAAAATGATGGACGAAAACAATGAAGAAGAGGATAGACCACAAGGCAAGATATATTCAAAAAATATAATGTCTGAGATGATTTCGACTCTATCTAATAAAATGGAAAATAATAATTTAACAGAGCTTAAACATTACTTAGAGCAAGAAGACAACGACATTGCTAAAAACAGTAATGCTATTCAATATGGATACAATTTAAATCTAAATTTATATAAGGAAGATACATCTAATGGCGTTGTGCAAGTAAACCCAAGTACTGTAATGGACAGCATGGGAATGGGAAGCATGAGAGAGGCACAAGAGAATTCTCCAATGGCAATGGTATCTAGCTCATTTAGCACTATGAACAATGACGCTTGGACAGAAATGCTAGACAATGAAGAATTGCTTCATTCTCAATATGATTTAATTGCAGGAAGTTGGCCAAAGAGCTATAACGAAGTTGTTTTAATAGTAAATGAAGACAATGAATTAAACGATTATGTGCTATATACTTTAGGATTAAAAGACCAAAAAGAATTATCAAAACAGTGGGAAAAGGCTAAAAAAGGAGAAAATGTAGACAAAGAAGAAGAGACTACATATTCATATGATGAATTATTAAAATTATCATTTAAATTAATATTAAACTCTGATTATTATGAAAAACAAGGAAATTTGTGGATAGACCAGAGTGAAGATGATGACTTTATGAAAGAAAAAATAGCAAATGCCGAGAATATAAATGTTGTTGGAATTATCAAGCAAAACGAGCAAAGCACTGCAACAGCTATGAATGGTGGAATTGGATATTTAAAAGACTTAAAAGAATACGTTATAAATAAGACAAACGAAGCGGACATTGTTAAAGAGCAGAAAGAAAATTCAGAAACTAATGTATTTACAGGACTAGAGTTTCCAAAATCAGGAGAAAAGTCAGAATTCAATTTTTCTAATCTAAGCAACGAGCAAAAAATGGCAATAAGCCAAATGTCAACAGAAGAAATTGCAAAAGTAATGGACACATACACAAAAAATCAGAATGCAAGTTATGAAAACAATCTAAAAACGTTAGGCGCAATCGACTTAGATAAGCCATCATCAATATCGATATATCCAAAGACATTTGAAAGCAAAGAGTTAATAGCAAAAGCGATAGAGGACTACAACAAAAAACAAAGAGATGACGGAAAAGAAGAAAATACAATAACGTACACAGACTTAGTTGGAGCAATGATGAGCTCAATAACAAACATAATAGACGCCGTAAGCTATGCATTAATTGCATTCGTAAGCATATCACTTGTGGTATCATCAATAATGATAGGAATAATCACATACATTTCAGTATTAGAAAGAACAAAAGAAATAGGAATATTAAGAGCAATCGGAGCATCGAAAAAAGATATCTCGAGAGTATTCAATGCAGAAACATTCATAATAGGTTTAATATCTGGAATGATAGGCGTTGGAATAACCTTGCTATTAACCTTGCCAATAAACAGCATAATATATGCACTATCTGGAGTAGAAATACATGCAACAGTTTCAGTAACACAAGCAACCGTACTAGTATTAATAAGCTTAGGCTTAACAATACTTGCAGGACTAATACCAGCAAAAATGGCGAGCAAAAAAGACCCAGTAGAAGCATTAAGAACAGAATAAAAATTTCGCCCAATAGGGACGCCCCTTTTTGGGCGAAAATTTTTATAATTATTTTAGTAAAAATATTGATTTTTAATCGTTTCCATTGTAATATATATTATATAACTGGTCATGATATTAAACATCAGATATGTGTGTGGAGACGCATATCTTTTTTTTATTTATTGAAAAAATGAATTAAATAAAAAAATAAGAATATAATAAAAATATACAACTAAAATAAAGATAGTGTATTGACAAAATCTTTACAAAGAATTATACTGTTAATAGAGAGGTGATAATTATGGCTCAAACATTAGTAAATGTACGTATGGACGAAGAAGTGAAAAGAAGCATGGAAGAGACCTGTAAGGAACTAGGAATAACGATGAGTACAGCATTTAATATTTTTGCTAGAAAAATGAGCAGAGAAAAAAGAATACCATTTGAAGTTTCAATAGATCCATTCTATTCGGAGAATAATATGAAAGCAATAAAAGAATCAATAAAACAATTAGAAGAGGGGAAAGTCGTAAAAAAGTCGCTTAAAGAATTAGAGGAGATGGCGGATGAATAATATAATGTTTACAGAGAGAGCTTGGGAAGAATATTGCTATTGGCAAAACCAAGACAGAAAAACATTAAAACGAATTAACCAACTGCTTATTGATATTAAAAGAAATGAGTTTGCAGGAATTGGTAAACCAGAACCATTAAAAAATGATTTAAGTGGATTTTGGAGTAGAAGAATTGATGAAGCAAACAGGATAGTTTATCGAATTGTAAACGAACAAATTGAAATAGTGCAGTGCAAAGGACATTATAATGACTAATAAAGGCATCACAATTATGTGATGCCTTTACCACTATTATAGTTCAAACTTGATTTTTAGATTAATGAAGTTGATTTATAACAACCAATAGAAAGGAATTAAAACTTATGGAAAGTATACAAAAATATTATGAAAATACAATGGATGCCTTACCACATCCAATAGTAAAAGAATTTGTTAAGATGAATATTACTCCACAAAATGCTATTGATTTTGGGTGTGGAGCAGGGAGAGACACAATATATTTAATAAAAAATGGTTGGAATGTGCTAGCAATAGATAGAGAGGATACAAAAGAACTTATATCTAGAAAATTAGATAATGAAGAGCTAGAAAGATTCGAGTTTTGTTGTGAAAATTTTGAAAATGTAGAATTAAGAAAAACTACCTTATTTGTTGCAAATTTCAGCATTCCGTTCTGTGATAATAACAACCTTCACGTTTTATGGGAAAAAATATCTGATAGCATATTAAAAGAACGGATATTTTGTAGGAAACTTTTTTGGAATGAATGATTCTTGGAAACCTATAAAAGAAAAGATGATATTTTTATCTAAAGAGCAGGTATTAGAACTATTTAAAGACAAATTTGATATAATAGAATTTAAAGAGATAGAGAGAGACGAAAAAACTGGATTGGGTAAAATAAAACACTGGCATATATACAATGTTATTGCAAAAAAATTACAATTTTAATTGTTAAATATTGATAATTTAAAATATTAATATTAAAATTGATGTAGAAAAATGTAAGAGGGATAAATATGTTATCAATTCAAATAAAAAGTATTTTAAGAAATAAAGTAAATATTGAATATGTTATAGCGATTATAGTTATATTTGTGTTTTTGAATATAGGAATTAATCTAACAAAAATGGTTGATTATTTTTATGATACCAAAGTAAAAGAATTTATGGACGAAGAGAGTTTGTATTATGCAAGAAGTCTTTCTATTTCAGATTCGCAAGTTGTTTTAACAGAAGAACAGCAGGAAGAAATAAAAAGAATGAAATATGTTGAGGATTTCAGAATTGATACAATAGAAATACCAAACCAAAAGCTATCTTGTTATGTGATTGTAGTAGATGATTGGAAACATTGTGATTATATAAAAAAAATATTTGATAAAAAGGGAATAGAGCTTGAAAACAGTGGTGGCTCTGTCCAGTATGATGCAATGCTCGAAAGCTATAAAAATGTAACAAATATTTCAAAGGTGGTTAAATATTTAGATATTTTAATTGTACTATGCATTACAATTTTAATATACAACAATATAATAAGCAACCAACAAGACAATTTAAAATTATTAAAAATTCTGGGATATAATTCATATAAAATAAAGAAAATTATATATGTTGATTTGCTAGCAATAACATTAATTGGTTGGATAATAGGAATAATATTATTATGCTTTTTGACAAAATTAATAAAAATGGAAATTAATATAATAAGTAGTATTATAATTAATGTTTTGACATATACAATAGCATTAATCATAAGTAAAAAAAATATACATTAAGTAATTTTGAGAGGAAAATATGAAAAAAATAGAGATAGTAAATGGTTATAAAAAATACATAAAAGGAAAAAATGAAATAGAAATATTGAAAAATATAAACGTGGAATTTGAAACAGGTAAAATTTATATAATAATGGGAGAATCTGGTGCTGGAAAGACAACACTACTAAATATAATTGGAACATTGGATTCTTTAACAAGCGGAAAATTATTTATAGATGGACAAGATGTTACAAAATTAAATGATAATGAAAAAGCAAAAATGCGAATGGAGAAAATCGGCTTTGTTTTTCAAGAGTTTTATTTAAACAAATATATGACTGTCGAAGAAAATATTTTACAACCTTTGTATATCAATAAAAAATATAACAAGATGACCAGAAATGCAAGAGTAGAATCTTTAATTAATATGGTAAATTTAGAGGATAGAAAAAAGCATTATCCAAAGGAATTATCTGGTGGGGAAGAACAAAGGGTTGCAATAGCAAGGGCACTAGCCAATAATCCAGATATAATATTAGCAGATGAACCAACTGGCAATTTGGACAAGGACAATGAGATAAAAATATTTGAAATATTTAAACGACTAAGAGATGAGAAAAAGTGTATAATTGTAGTAACTCACTCTGATAGGGTAAAAAAATATGCAGATGTTATATTTAAATTAAAAGAAGGAAATATAGAAGTAGATGAAAATTAATGATATTATAAAAATATCGATAAAGAGTTTAAGACGAAATAGAAAGAAAAATAAATTATTGTATATACCATTAATCATAATGCTAGTAATATTATTTCTAGTGAATATAATTCAATATTCAACCAGTAATTATATAAACAAAATAGGAAAAGGTATAGAGCTTAGAAGAATATCTGGCATAGAGTATATTCCAAGTAAATATGAAGAAACAAAAAATGAAATAGAAAAGATAAAACATGTTGAGTGGGTATATAATCAAGAAGAAGAGAGGGTATTTAGCGTTTTATATTGTAAGCAGTTTAGTGCCGAAACACAAGGTGTATTTATTTGGCTGTATCCTGCAACAGAAAATGTACTGCCAGATTTAGTAAGTGGGAGAGGAATACAAGAAAACGATGAATATGTTGCTATAATACCAAACAAGATTTATGTTAATTCAGAGTCGATGACAATAACTGATCAAATTAGGGAAGGAGAAGAATACTTAAATGGAAATGATTTCTTAGGAAAAGAGATTACCATTGAAAATGATGATAAGGGTATAGCAAAAAAATTTAAAGTTGTAGGAGTATATGATAATCAAAGTAATAATCAAAGTGATGTTGTATATATACCTGCTAAAACTGTAAAAGAGATTAACCAAGAGCTTGAATATGATCCGGGATACTATAGATTAAATGTTGTAGTTGATGATATAAGCAATATAGAGTATGTAGAACAAGAAATGAGAGATAAGAATTTACTAAAAAGAGATAGAATTTCGACAAAATTAAATGAAAATGGCTATAGAGATACAGACACGCTAAGTGGAAATATTGCCTCTGTTACATCTATAACGAAAGAAAGTCAAAAAGCAATAAAAAATATAATTACGGGATTTTTGATAGTAGCAACAATTGTCTTTATGATGATATTAATTATAACAAACAATAATAAAACCTATATATCAAACGTAGATATAGGCTTGATGAAAATTGAGGGGTATACCAACAAAGATATCCAGAAAATTACAATAATTGAAAATATATTAGTTTGTATTATCAGCATAATAATAGCACTTGTAGCAACTGCACTAATAGTTATGCTATTCAACGTAATAGTAAATAATTTTATTTCAAAGGACACAATAGGTTTGACTGCAAATAAAATAAGAGAACAACTATACAATATACAAAAAGTTAAGAAAAGCATAAGTCCATTGTATGTGTTTGAGATTTCTGCTATAACGATTATTTTAGAAAGCGTGAATACATATTTATTAAATAAAAGAATGTTATCAAAGAATATAAATAAAATTTTGAGGGGAGATTTATAATTAATCTAATATAGTTAATAAATGAAGAAGATATGAGAGAACATATCTTCTTTTACATATGG
>ERZ779992.48-NODE-48-length-84333-cov-2.893792_pt1 | contig 84333 bp, 18 predicted proteins | sample MGYA00511934_ERZ779992 | MGnify/ENA primary metagenome ERZ779992 (study PRJEB29588, sample SAMEA2163248) | human gut metagenome | biome: human gut; feature: human-associated habitat; material: faeces | place: Denmark | collected 2008/2010 ...
ATTATATTTTTCAAACAATAAAAATTCTTTTTTTAACTTGAAAAATGGTGTATAATAAAAACGCATTATTTTAGGAGGTACCTATGGAGAAAAAGTTTTATTTAACAACAGCGATTGCGTATACATCATCTACTCCGCATATTGGAAATGTATATGAGGCAATTTTAGCTGATGCTATATGTCGTTATAAACGTAAAGATGGCTATGATGTTAGATTCCAAACAGGAACTGATGAGCATGGTCAAAAAATTCAAGAGAAAGCTTTAAAAGCGGGTGTTTCACCTAAGGAACATGTTGATCATGTTGCGGGTGAGTTAAAAGCTATTTATGACATGATGAATGTCTCATATGATCGCTTTATTCGTACAACTGATGAAGATCATGAACGTACAGTTCAAGATATTTTTACCAAGCTTTATGAAAAAGGTGACATTTATAAGGGACACTACGAGGGACATTATTGTGTTGCTTGTGAATCATATTTTACGGAAAAGGATTTAGTAAATGGATGTTGTCCAGATTGTGGTGGCCCTGTTAAGCTTACGAAAGAAGAATGCTATTTTCTAAAGCTTAAGCCATATCAGGAAAGACTTATTGAGCATATTAAGACACATCCAGAGTTTATTCAACCTGAATCTCGTAAGAACGAAATGCTTAATAATTTCTTGAAAAATGATTTGCCGGATTTATGTGTTTCAAGAACATCATTTACTTGGGGTGTTCAGGTTCCTTTTGATCCTAAGCATGTTGTATATGTTTGGATTGATGCACTAGCTAATTATATTACCGGCTTAGGATATAGTGTAAATGGTGAATCTTCTCCATTATTTAAGAAGTATTGGCCAGCTGATATCCATTTAATTGGTAAGGATATTTTAAGATTCCATACTATATATTGGCCAATTATGCTTATGGCTTTAGATTTGCCACTTCCTCGTCAAGTTTTTGGACATCCATGGGTTTTAACAGGAACAGATAAAATGTCTAAGTCAAAGGGTAATGTTATTTATGCAGGAGACCTTGTTGAACTTTATGGGGTTGATGCGGTAAGATATTACGTTTTACATGAAATTCCTTTTGCGCAGGATGGTTCTATTACCTATGAACTTGTAACAGAAAGATACAATTCCGATTTAGCTAATATTTTGGGTAATTTAGTTTCACGTACAATGGCTATGGCTAAGAAGTATTTTTCGTCTAAGGTTTCTTATAAGGGTTCATTCTTTAAGGAAGAAGCTGAGCTTAAGAATGCTTTAGAACTAATGAAGGAAAATGTTAGAAAACATATGGATAGCCTTCATGTTGGCGATGCAATTGAAGATATTATTATAGCACTTAGAAGAGCTAATAAATATATTGACGAAACAGCACCTTGGGCTCTTGCTAAGGATGAAAGCAAGATGGATGCTTTAGAGTCTGTCATTTACGCTTTGCTTGAGGCAATTAGAGAGGCTGCTATTTTATTAGAGCCATTTATTCCAAAGACAGCTGAGTCAATTTATAACCAATTAAATGTAACTAAAACAGGCTTTGATGATTTAGCCTTTGGAACAGTTCAAACGTATGAACTTGGTGAGGCTCAAATGCTATTTAAGCGTATTGATCATAAGGATATTGTTGCTAAGCTTGAAAAAATGAAGCCTCAAGTTGAGATAAAAGATGCTAAGCCATCAAAACCATTAATTACGATTGATGATTTTGATAAATTAGAATTATGTGTTGGTAAAATACTAGAGGCTAAGAAGCATCCTAAGGCTGATAAGCTATTAGTATTTAAGGTTGATGTTGGTACTGATGTACGTCAAATTGTATCAGGTATTTCTAAGTGGTATGATCCTTCAGATTTAGTTGGTAAGAAGGTTGTAGTTGTGAAAAATTTACAACCAGTTAAGCTAAGAGGCGAGGAGTCATGTGGAATGCTTCTTTGTGCTGCTGATGCTGCTGATGAAGAATTGGAACTTTTAAATGTTTCAAAGCTTAACCCTGGAGACGAAGTAAGATAGTTATGAGGTATACAAAAAAACAAGCCTTAGATGATTTATTTAGACTTGGTATAGTAATTATTTCAAATGCTATTTTAGCTATTGCAACGGTATGGTTTTTAGAACCTGCAAGATTATATTCTTCTGGTGCTACAGGTCTTGCACAGTTCATTGTGCGTTTGATTGAAAAATGTGGTGGACATTTTAATTTAGGTTTAATGATCTTTATTGTAAATGCTCCGATTGTAGTTGTAGGCTGGAGGTATGTTTCACATAGATTTGCTATCTTTTCAGCCGTTGCAATTGTTGTAAATTCTTTGTTTACAGCCTTTTTAAAAGGAAGTCCCTTTAGTTCATTAAGTGAAGATATAATAACTACAACGGGGGCTATTCCTAACTATGGTGGTATTCTTACTCTTGCCATTTTTGGAGGTTTGCTTGCAGGCTTTGCATCAGGACTTGCTTTAAAGTTTGGAACATCTACAGGTGGTATTGATATTATTGCTCAAGCATTTGCATTACATAAAGGTATTTCCATTGGCATTTTTACATTAGCCTTTAATGTTATTATCGCTGTTGTTGGTGGTGGAATATTACAGGGAAGCTTTATTGTAACGTTATTTACATGTGTTAGACTTATTTTAAATAGTCTTGTTATGGACAAAGTTCATACAGCTTATACCTATACAGCTTTAAATATTTTTACTACTAGTGGTGAAAATATTTCTAAAGAAATTTTAGATACCTTAAATCGTGGTTGTACAATATTTAAAGGAACTGGTGCGTATACGCATCAGGAACATACTGAGCTTTATTGTGTGTTATCAACTTATGAGGTTGATAAAGCTATTAGTATAATAAAAAAATATGATGATCATGCGTTTGTTGTAATTGCACCAATTAAAAAAGTATCGGGTAATTTTATAAAGAAAACGATTGTTTAATATTAAGTTAAAATGAAAAAGCAGTGTTTGTAGCACTGCTTTTTTTGTTTACTATATAGTAAACTGTGACTTTTCTGGTTCTGTCACTAGTAGTATATGCTATTTTATGATAATATCAATAGTAGAAAAAAGCAAAAAAATTTTAATTGAAAAAGTAGATTTTTGAGAAAAAGTTATTAAAAATCATGTTTTATTTGCCTCAAATTGATGTATTGTATATAAAAAATAAAGTTTACAAATGTCGTTGTAAACAAAGCGTAATTTTGATATACTATAGATGTCCCAGTAATGGGAATAAATTTTATATAGGAGCAAAGACAAAATGAATTTTTTTAGTTCTAAGGAGACAAAGAACTAGAAAGGAGGTACTCTTTGGAGTATCTTATTGTCTTAGTGATAATATTGTATATATTATCAAAAGACGATAATGATGGCAATAATTCTTCTAAAAAGAAGAAATAGCCATCATCTAGCCTTTGTTTCCTTGTAAAATGAGAAAAGAGCAAAGGTCGCACCCTTTGCTCTTTTTGTTTACTATATAGTAAACGTGACATTATCTAGCCTTTGTCCACTAATAGTATATGCTATTTTATTTAAAATATCAATAGTTACTAAAAAAAATAATTTTTGTTAATTGAAAAAGTAAATTCCGCTATGAATGGTAGAAACAAAAAATTAAATGTTCTAGTTAATAAATGCTAAATTATTAAACCAATAAGGAGTGTTAATAGTGGAAGAGTGATAATTGAAAATATAGTGGTAATCACTACACTAGATGCTGCAAGATCTTCATTATAATTAAACTTAATCGCAAAGATTGTGGTTATTGCAGCACAAGGACATGCTTCTAATATAAATACAATTTTAAGTAGGTTTGAATCAATATTAAGCTTTGACATTAAAAGTATTATAAAAAGGCAGATAGAAGGTATTATGATAAGTCTTGTAATAACCGTTAACCATAAATATTTATTTTTTAAAACAGGTTTGATTTTACTGCTTGCAATTATCATTCCGGTTATTATCATACTAAGAGGAGTATTCATATTGCCAATTAGGCTTAATGGAGATGATATTAGACTTGGAATTTTTATTTGAAAGAAGAATATAAAAAGTCCAAAAATAAGAGCATATAAAACTGGTGTTTTAGCTATGCTTTTCATAGCTAGCTTGATATTAAAGCTTCTGCTTACAATCATATAGCCAATTGTCCATAAAAGAATGTTAAACATGCTTACAAAGCTAGATGCATATATTAGACCTTCTTTACCAAACATTGCTTCTATAAGGGGAAAACCCATATAAGCAGCATTTGAAAATATTAAGGCAAATCTTAAGATATTCTTATCATCAATTTCCCAAAAATGAGTAATTATAAATGTGATTATTAATCCTATAAAAAGAAGAAGAATACTTGCTAGAAAGCTCCATAGAATATTAATTAAAATAGAACTGTCATAGGTTGTATTATAGGAATTAATAATCATACAAGGAACTACTAAATAAACTAGTAAGTTAGAAAATGATTTTTTTGCGGATAAATCAATTAGCTTTAATTTAACTAAAACAAAACCAAGTAGAATCATAATAAACATAATTCCAACTTGCTTTAATGATATAAGTGCTAAATCCATTTCAATAACCTTCTACAGTATTTTTTAAATGCTTTTTCATCATCTCTCGTGCAAGATTACAATCGCCTTTTATAATTGCATCTAAAATGCTAATATGCTCATTTATAGAAGCAATATATCTTTGTTCATTTTGCTTATTTGATAAAAACCTTATTCTTTGCGATAAATCCATTAAATGAGCAATATCTTTATTAATTAAATTATTATTTAATGATTGGGAAATGCTTAAATGAAATAATTTATTTTCGTAACTTTCAAGTATTTTTGCTCTTTTCTCACGTGTAAACATATCTTTACTCCTCATGTGGTAAATTATTAAAATATTCTTTCCATTTGAGACAAAGGCTTTTATCCATAATAGGTGCAGCCTTAGAGCATATTTCGGGTTCTAACATTAATCTATATTCATATACCTGACTTACGTCACTAAATGATATATTAGAAATAATTGTTCCTTTTCTTGGTATAATAGTTAAATATCCTTCGCTTGCTAATTTTAAAACTGCCTCTCTAACGGGTGTTCTACTAACTTTAAGCTTTGATATAATATCTGTTTCATTAAAGATACTTCCTGGTAATAAGTTACCCGTAATTATCTCTTTTTTTATATAACTGTAAGTATCCATTTGTATACCTCCTGTGATATATCACTAGTATATCACTGAATATATTTGAAGTCAAATATTTAGAAAATCTTTTTAAATTTTATCTAATAAAAATTTACAAAAAAAGACAGCAAAAATAATGCTTTTATATTAAAAATATTACAAAGAAAGTAAAAATAAGCCTAGAGTTTGCTTTACTTTTTAAAGAAAAAATATGTTGATAAAATTTATTTTATAGTTAGTCATAATTACAAAAAACGACAAAAAAGTTAAATTTTCGTTATTTTAAAACCTTTTCATCAAGTGCTTTTATTGCTTTACGCGTACGCGTGTAATATAATATCAGTGTAGTAGTGGAATTTATTTCCATTTTAAATTAGAAGAAAATTAAGCCTTTAGGAGGTTTTATTATGAAAAAAAATATATTTGTTAAAATGAAAAAAATGAAAGGAATATTAAGCACAATTTTGGTGCTTTCTTTTAGTGCAATTTTAGTCGGTGTTGGTGCTAAAGGTAATGTGGATGAAGCTGATAATAATTCATCTCTTTTAGCTTCTGATGACTCAAATAAAATTGTTAGAAATGCTAGTACTCCTGCATGGAATAATCCTGATGATCCTGAGGGATATCCAAGTAGTCAATATGGGGTATACTATAATGAGCATTCTTATTGGTCATATGGTGGTGTTGATGACTATTGGAGTAGTATTTCAAATTCAATGAGCATAGCTTTTAAATGCCGTGATTGTTGGAGCTATGATGTTTTTTCTATTAATGATGGTGTTACATCCTCTTCGAGCGATATAACTGTAAATAGTGATGGAACACATACTTTAACTATTCAGAATGCTTATCGTTGTGTTTATCGATGGGTTGAAAATTTTGTATATTTAGGAAATGGCTCCCCAATTGCTTTTTATGATTCAAATAAAGACGGAAAGTATATTTCTAGGATAAATTTTGTTAAAAATTCAAAATTACAGGTTGTTTCAAAATATGCATTCTATAATAATTCATATCTTGAGGAAATTGATTTATCAAATTGTACAAATTTAACTAGAATTGAAGATGGTGCCTTTGAAAATTGTGTTAATTTAAAAAAGGTAATTTTACCTAATAGTGTTGTTTCTATCGGTAAGAATGCATTTAGAGGTTGTACAAAACTTGAAAGTTCAAATAATACACAAATTTTAAATCTTGAAGGTGTTACTTATATTGGACCAAATGCTTTTTATGGCTGTAGCGGTACTGAATTTAAGACAATTAATTTACCTTCAACATTAGTTACATTAGGTACACAATCTTTTTATAATTGTGAAAATCTAGAAGCTATTACAATTCCTGAAAGTGTTACACAGGTTGGTGATGCAACATTTTATGGTTGTCTACATCTGACACAAGCTAGGATTTATAATAAAACTCTTTCTGCTGAGGAATTTTCTCAATGTACATCGCTTGCAAGTGTAACATTAAATAACGAAATTACGGTTATACCAGAAAAGTGCTTTAAAAATTCGACCTGTACTAACTTGTACCGTACAATTGGAGCTGATGAAGAAAATCCTGATGGTAATGATACTATTCAAGGATTTCCACTAAATCTTGCTATAATTAAAGAAGAAGCCTTCTATGGCTCTTCCATTTTAAAGGTTAATCTTCCAGATGCAACAAAGACGGTTGGTAATAGTGCATTTGAAGCTTGTAAAGCAATTACAACTGTAGATTTAAATAAAATTACATCGCTTGGTGAGCGTTCATTTGCTAATTGTGCTAGTACATCTTTAACCCAAATTACTATTCCTGAAACGCTTGTAGATTCAACCGAAGAAAATGGAAATACAGTCTTTGCAATTGGCTCACATGCGTTTGCAAAATCAGTCTATATAAATAGTGCTACAATTAACAATTATCAATTTGGTGAATATATGTTCGAAGGTTGTTCAAGCCTTTCTAATATTAAATTTAACCAGTTATCTCAAATAACAGAAGTAGCAGAGGGTACATTTAAGGATTGTACAAAATTTAACGATTTAGAATTATTTAAATCTAGTGCTTTAACTAAAATAGGCTCTTATGCATTTAGTAATACTGCTTACACTAATTTAACTGTTTTAGGTACAGTTAATGAAACAGGTGAATATGTTCTAGCTTATTCTAAAAAACTAACATCTTTAACTGTGAATGCTAAGCAAATTGGTGCTTATTTTGCATATCAATGTCCTTTACTTGATACAGTAACTATTGGTTCAAATGCTAATGTAACTGAAGCTAGTACTTCTCCAATTGGACGAGATGCTTTTGCAGGTAATGAAAAGCTAGTTAATATCACTCTTGATAATACAACTTACCTAGGTGAAAGAATGTTTGCAGATTGTGAAAAACTTAAATTTGTAACAATCCCCGCAACTGTTAAAGCAATTGAACCAGGTGTATTTAGTCGTGATGTATTACTTGAACATGTTGTATTTGAAAATACATTTGCTGGTCAAGATATGTTTGAATATTGTCAAAGCCTAAAGGCTATTGAAATTCCCAATTTTACGAAGCTTGATGATTATGCATTTAGAAATAGCTATCTTGAATCAATTGTTCTTCCAAATTCATTAGAGACAGTAGGCACTGGAGTATTTAGTAATTCATACCATTTAACTTCAATTACATTTGGAAATGGTATTATTGGTAATGAAATGTTTAAGGATTGTACAGCCTTAGAATCAGTTACAATTCCAGCAGGAATTACAGAAGTAAGAGCAAATGCCTTTGATGGCTGTACAAAACTTACAAATATCACTTTTGAAAACGATAAGATTGGTGATTACATGTTTGCCAATTGTACAGGCTTATATACAATCACAATTCCAATAAATATCACATCAATTGGTGAGCACGCCTTTGATGGCTGTACAGCATTAGGTACAGTTGTAAATGGTGTTAAAGGTACTATCAATAACGAGTCTAAGATTTGGTCAAATTATATGTTTGCCAATTGTACAGGCTTAACAACAATTACAATTGAAAATGCAAATAAAGATAAGCTTGGTGGCTATGTTTTCTATAAAGATTCAGCTTTAACCGAAATTTATTATTTATCAGATGTAATTAGTGAGCATATGTTTGATAGTTGTATATCTTTACAAAATGTATACTTTAAATTGAATGGTTCTGAACCATTAGTTAAAACAATAAAAAATAATGCCTTTGAAAATTGTCAAAGCTTGGCATCCATTACTATTCCATCATCAACAACTACTGTTGAAGATGAGGTATTTAAGGATTGTTTAAAACTTGCAACGGTTGAAATTGCAAAGGAAATACAATCCTTAGGTCAGGGACTTTTATATGGATGTAAAAAGCTTGTTTCTCTAACAATTCCATTTATTGGTGCAAGTCGTGCTACAAAGCTTAATTATGACACAAATGAGCATACACTTGGTTATCTTTTTGGAAGTGGTTGGGATGGAACTAATATTACACAAAACTACAGCAAAGATAATTCAATTGAATATACAATTCCAAATACATTGCATACGCTTGTAATTTTGGATGAGGAATATTATTCATATGGAGCATTATCTAATTTTAAACCAGTTCAAGCAATTACTCTTGCTTCTAATTCTCATTATCTTTCTGATTATGTATTTGCAGGATGTGAATCTTTATTAACTCTACAAATTCCTGTTGCTACAACAAAATTAGGATCCCATTTATTTGAAAATTGTACATCTTTAACAAAGGTAGCATATGAAACTGATACTACAAATAAGACGGCTATAACTGTTATTCCTGCATATATGTTTGCAGGCTGTACAAGCCTTGTTGACTTTGTCCCTTCAAATTCAACATTTGCTTCTGGTGCTATTTTACTTGAAAACATTAATACAATTGAAGAATATGCTTTCTTTAATTGCTCATCACTTGCTAAGGTTGGTTTAAATCATTCAATTACAGTAATACCAGAGCATTGCTTTGATGGTTGTGCTATGCTTACAAGATTTGCTGATATTAAATCAACAACAGAAGAAGAAGCTGATGGATTCTATCCAAATGTAGAAATTACAACAATTATGAATTATGCTTTTGCAAATTGCGATTCTTTCACAACTGTAACTATTCCTGCTACAGTTACAACTCTTGGTGAATTTGTATTTTCAAGCTGCGCTAAACTTATATCTGCTAACTTAGAAAATAATACCTTAAGTGATGGATTATTTGCAGAATGTGAAGCCTTTACTTCATGTTATATTAATCCTGAAATTACAGCAATTGGAGCGTATGCCTTCTATAATGATGATAATTTAATTCATTTTGGATTTATCGGTGAAGAGGAAGATGCAAATGGATTACAATTAACTCATAAGCTTACAACAATTGGAGCGTATGCCTTCTATAATTGTAACAAGATTGGTGAAGTTGAATCAGAATATCCTCTAATTATTGGTGGAAAAATTACAGTAATTGGAGCGTATGCCTTCTATGGTATGACTAAAATTGCTACATTTGTTATTCCTGATAATATAACATCAATGGGTGAAGGTGTAATGAGTGGTTGGACACATCTTGAAAATATTACGCTTCCATTTATAGGAGAATCTACAAGCGCAACTGGAATTAATGGTGTATTTGGTTATATGTTTGGAAAAGCGGTTGTCGACGGAATTGAAGCTACTAATCAACCATATCAGTATAATGGAAGCTATAGCTGGACAAAATATCAAAATTTCTATATTCCTAAAACAATTAAGACAGTTACAATGTCAAATAAGTTAACAAGAATACCTGAGTTTGCATTTGCATCATGTTCATTTATTACAACTTATAATTTTCCAACTAAGACTAATTTTATAATTGAAACATATGCCTTAGCTAAAAATACACAATTAATTACGCTTGTTATTCCTAACAACTGTGTTAGAACTGATTATGGAATGCTATTTGGTGATTACAATTTAGTTGAACTTACTATGCCTCATGTTGGTCAAAATATAAATTCAACAGGTAATGCTGGTAAGATGGGATATATTTTCTCTGATATCAAATATGATAACTCTTATGAAATATCAGGTGACTACGGATATGGATATGCTCCAACATCATTAATTAAGCTTCATGTTACAAATGAATCAACTATTATTTCATATGGAATAGGCTACTGGTATAGACTTCAAGAACTAGAAATTAGTGATTCTGTACAGGTAATTAATTACTATGCATTTTATAGGCTATATGATTTGAAAAAACTAACAATTCCATTTGTTGGATATTCAAGAACATCTACAGGACGTGATGGTACATTAGCTTATATTTTAAATGGATATGATAGTAGTTCTGGTCAATATGCTGTTACACAATATTATAACAATAATGGTAAAATTCAAACTTATGGTACATATTATTTGCCAAAGAATTTTGCAGAATTAAATGTAACAGATGCAACCCAAATTGCTGTTGGTGCATTATCCAATATTACTTCTTTAAAGAAGGTTACTTTAAATGAAAATAACGCTAAAAATAAAGGTATTTTATCAGTAGGAGCATATGCATTCTACAATTTGAATCAGCTTGAGGAATTAACAATTCCAACCAGTGTAAAGAATATTGGTGAACATGTATTTGAAAAGTGTACAGGACTTCAAAAGCTTACTGTTCCATATATTGGTCTTGATAAGGATAATTATGATGATGCTTCTTCAAATGAATTTGGTTTATGGTTTGGTACTGAAGCAAATGCTGCATCAAATGCTGTAAAACAATATACATATAAGGATTCATCATCTACAAGCTACTATATTCCTGCTTCTTTAACAGAAATTGTAATAACTAATGTCAAAAATTTAGCAAGTTATGCTCTCTATGGTATGACTCAACTTACAAATGTAAAAATTGAGAGGAATGAATATTCAACAATTGATTGCGCTTCATTTGGAAGCTATGTGTTCTATGGTTGTACAGGTCTTACAACATTTGCAATACCTGAAAAGCTAGAAACTCTCGGTGTTTCTATATTTGAAAATTGTACAGGTTTACAATCTGTATCATCAGGTAATAATTTCACTACAATTGGCCAAAGAATGTTTGCTGGTTGTACAGGCCTATATAATTTTGATTTTAAGGATCATATTGAAATTATTGATGATGAAGCATTCTATGGTTGCGTTAACCTTGGTGCTAAAACTTTAAACGAGCTATTCCCTGATAAATATCAAACTACAACGGAATCTTCATCAAGAGTTAATTCAATTGAATTAAATAAGGTTACGACAATTGGATACGCAGCATTTTATGGATGTACATCTTTAGTTAATTTAACATTCAATGAAACATTAACAAAAATTGGTGATAATACGATTCACCAAGATACAACTAAATCTCAAGAGAAGGAAATCCAAGGTGTATTTGAGGATTGTATTAATCTTGAATCAGTTATTATGAATAATATCATTTTAAGCGAAAGAATTTTTGCAAATGATGCTAGGTTAAATAATTTTGTTGTTAAAGAAGGAACAAAGATTATTCCTATTCAAGCATTTATTAATTGTATAGGATTAACAAATATTACACTATCATCAACTCTTGAAGAAATTCAAAAGGAAGCATTTAAAAATTGTGAAAATCTTGAAAGCGTCAACTTACCTGAAGGACTTATCACAATTGGTGATAATGCCTTTGAAAACAGTGGTTTAAAGTATGTTATCCTACCATCGACTTTAGGTACAAATACTGAAACTGTAAATGGTTCTATTGGCGAATATATTTTCTTAAATAATACTAAGCTTAAGAAGGCGGTTTTAAGAAATGCTTTAGTTGGTGTTGGTATGTTTAAGAATTGTACAAATCTTAAAAATGTATTCTTGAATTACGGTATTGTAACAATTGAACAAGAAGCGTTTATGAATACAACTAACCTAACACTTGTTGCACCAATCCTTGCATATCAAGCAATCGCTGAAAGCTTAGACGATACAATATCATCTGATATTAAGGTTGAATTCCCATTGGCTGGTGAGAATAATAGTGTTGTAACTGTTAAAACAATTAAAAAATCAGCATTTGAAGGTGCTGAATCCATTAACAATTTAAATTTAAATTATATTGAATTAGTTGAAGATAGAGCTTTCTATAGCTGTAAAGCAATTACATCATTGAGCCTACCTGCTATGTTTAATGCCTCTGGTGCAAAATATGTTTTTGCAGAAAATATTAATTTAAGAGATTTAACAATATTAACACCAAATCTTGGTAAGTTTATGTTCTTTAATGACGTATCACTTGATAATGTTACCTTGATTGAGGATACTATTACAGCTCCTGAAAGTGCATTTGATGGCTGTACAAGTCTTACTACTTTGCAGCTTCCATTTAGCTTACTTAATATTGAAAAGAGAGCATTTGCTCAAACCGCAATTCCTACAATTGAAATTCGTGAGATGATTAATAGATTAGGTGATGAAGCATTTAAGGATGCAACATCATTAGTTTCTGCCTATATTTATGCATCATTTACTGAGGATTCACAATATTTCGGTACAGGTGTATTTGAAGGCTGTACATCTTTAGAAACGGCATGGTTCTATTACGCTCTAACAAGAATTCCTGATAATACGTTTAATGGGGATTCTAGGCTTACAAATGTATCACTAATGACAACAAAACCAAGTTATGTAATTAATGATAGTGATAAACCTTATTTGAATGAATCAACCTGGACATATTGGGTATTAAATCCAAAGAAGGTTGCTCAAGATACTAAGATTTCTGCATTAACTGATTTAGGACAAACATTGTCAATTGGTGATAATGGAAATTGGTATGTTAACGATGAAGATACGGGCTATAAAGCATATACTTCAACAGGAAATATTAATATTCAAAATTACTATTATTATATAGGCAATACAAAAGCCATGTATAATGGCAAAGGAATATTATCTATTACAAGTACAGATGCTGATTATAAAATTTCCTCAAACCGTACATGGGAAATTATGGACGAAAACGGAAATTGGCAGGATACTAACATTAAAGCTTATACGCAAAGAGAAATAAGTATTACAAAGGGTGACGCATCTAAAGGTGATTTTAACTATTATGTTAATGGCGAAAAGTCATCTAATGAATATGTTACATTTTATAGTAACCGTTTAACTAAGCAAAATAGAATTTGGTATATTGATGGAATTTCAACTGATATTTTAGCGGAAACTATTACTGTTCCATCTTCTAAATCGTATTATGTTCTTGATGGTGTTGTAACAAAATATGTTGATGAAGGACGCCTAGGCGATTTTAGTCAAGCTGATGGTAATTATACAATGATTACAACTAAAGCATCAAATGCTGAGGATTCGACAGAGATTGATACATATTACTATAATTATAATGGACAAAAGACAGATTATATTTTTAGAACTGTTACAAGAAAAGGCGATACAATTCAATCTGATGTTCTAACAAATACAAATGTTCAAAAGGTTGGCTACTACTTATTTAATAATGTAAGAAGCTCTTATATGGTAGGTAAAAATGACATCTGGACAGATGTGAATGGTAAATATGCTTTAAATGATGTAGTTACTGATTACGATGTATCATACACTGAGATAAATAGGCCTAAGTTTGATAATACTTTAATGGTTTGGTATCGTGCTGATGGTACTGAGCTTCAAAAGGGTTATATCATAAATGAAGGTGTTAAATCATTTACTTATGACGACTATAATTTAAAGATTGATGGCAACTATATTTTAGTTAATGGTCAAAAGGTTGATGCTTATGAGGTATCTAGTATAAAGCCATCTTATAAGACTATTGTTACAGGAGACAATGTAACTAATAACGATTTATATTGGTATGTCGGAACTGAAAGAACAAATGTAAAAGCTTATAAGAATAATAATCTTCAATCTGAAATCATAAATGAAAATGATAAATATTATTGGTATATTGATTCTAAAAAGGTATTAGAGATTGCAACTCCTTATAAGAATTTTGCCGATAGAAAATGGCATCTTAATGATAATGAAGAAAATGATTTAACAATTGAAATTTACCACAATTCAGTTAATAGAACGCCTGAAGCAAGTGTAGGAAAGAATAATTATTGCTGGTATATAAACGGTATTAATTCAAACATTTCATCAATTAAGGAATTTATTCCAGTTAGCGAAATTACATTTATTTGGAATCAAGAATTCAGCAAATCAGGTGATTTACCTAGCAATTTTATTGAGGTTGGTGCATATTCGTTTGCCGGAACTACAAACCTTAATTATGTTAATTTAAATGGAATTCAAACTGTTGGTGAACATGCATTTGATGGCTCAGGATTACTAGATGTAACTATTCCTAATTCATTTGAAGAAGGACAAATAGGTGGTTATACATTTGCTAATAATAAGTCTTTAGCTTCAATTACATTTGAAACTACTGTACTTGCCCCTCACATGCTAGAAGGATGCACAAGCTTAACTGCAGCTACTCTTGTTGAAGGTGTGACTGAGACACCAGAGGGATTATTTAAAGGATGCACAAGTTTAAGTAAGGTGGGTCTTCCATCGACTTTAACGCGACTTGGTGATTATACATTCTATGAATGTAAAGCTCTTAAGAATAATGAATGGACTTCTATTATTATGCCTGGTCAAACAACAACTGATGGTATGGCAAAAGAAGCTGGTAATTTACTTGAAATTGGGGCCTATGCGTTTGCATATTCAGGAATTGTACGTATTAAGATTCCTACATCAACAAATATAATTGGTAATGACGCATTTGCATATTGTGTTGATTTAGCTGAAATTATTTTTGAAAATACAACTCTAGGAGAAGAAATGCTTCTTGGTTGTACAGGCCTTGAGCATTTAACACTTCCAGAAGGTATTACATCAATTGATGCGGGTGCTTTTGCAGATTGTGTTAAGTTAATATCTGTTAAATTGCCTACAACTCTAACATCAATTGGTAAGGGTGCATTTAGTGGTTGTATGAGTATTGAAATAATGGAATTACCATTTATTGGTCAAGCTAAGGGTACTTCAGTTGGCGAAGAGGCTCTTCTTGGATGGATTTTCTCGACAACAACTAATACAGATGCTATTAATGGTGTAAATGGCAAAAAGCCAATGGTTAATGTTTCACAAATATATTCTCTAAATGGTGAAAAATCAACGGTCGATTATTATATTCCAGCTGGTTTAACATCACTTCGTATTTATGGTGAAAGTGTAATTGGTTATGGTGCTTTTAGTGATATTACAAGTCTTACTAATTTAGTAATTAATGATAATGATATTACTGCAATTGGCGATTATGCTTTCTATAACTGTAGCCATTTAACGAATTTAGTTTATACTAATGATGACTATGAAATTGTAAATCATGTTATGACTATAAAGTCTAAGGATTATAATATTAATCTTATGCCTGGTATTATAACAATTGGTAATTATGCTTTCTATGGATGTAGTAATATTGAATCTATTAGAATGGAAGGCAATGTTACAACAATTGGCGATTACGCATTTGCGAAGTGTACAACACTTGCAAGAATTAATAATACATTAGATTCAGCTAGAGCTACTATTTTAGCTGATAAGACATATACCTATAAGAGTGTTGAGTATCAAGGTAGCGAGGATATTATCTATGATTTAAATATTTTAGATGGTGTAACATCTATTGGTACTTACGCTTTTGATAGTAACTTATATCAATATGTTAGAATTCCAAATTCAGTTACTTATATGGGTCAAGCCTTATTTGCTATATTATTGTTCTTTCAATTCCATTTGTTGGAAGGGAAAATCCAAAAGCTGATAGAAGTGATGAGCTTACTCAAAGTCAAATTTATACAATTGCGTATATGTTTGGTCGTGAGGCATATGATGGTGGATATAAAGTAGATCAAATTAAGGATGGAGCAGATGATAGGAATTTTGCTAACTTTGCAGGTAATACATCATATCTTCCTTCATCTTTAAAAACCTTGTTAATTACAAACGCAAATGGTATTAAACGTAATGCCTTAATGAATTTAACTACAATTGTAAATTTGGAAATTAATGATTCAATTAATTATATTTACCAGGCTTCAATGTATAACATGGGTAACTTGAAATATATTAAAGTTCCATTTACAGGACATACTTTAATTAAGGATGAATCTAATCCGTGGGCGAGCTTACCTTCTACAAACTATAATTATGGTTTCTATACTGCTCCAGGCATTTCTTATTATAAATCATTTGGTTATTTCTTTGGCGAATGTTCTGGTAGTGTTGGCGACTGGTATCGTTCTTATTATCATTATGAGAATGACCCTTATTGGCATAATACATACTGGCTATCGAATTTTATTCCTGGTGTTGAACGTGTTGTATTAACCAAGGAAACGCATTTATATTCTTACGCTTTTACAAATGCTCAAAAGTTAAAATCAATATATTTGCCAGAAACCTTAAAAACGATTGGTTCGAATGATTTCCCAACAACCAATAGTAATACAGGTCATGTAGATGACTTGACATATAATTATGATGGTGGATATAATAATGATTCTCCACAAGTTAATAATTCGTATGGATTCTATGGATCGTGGCGTTATTATAGAAATGTATCTGTAGCGTTCTATAATTGTACATTACTTGATAATTTGGTTTTACCAACTAAATTGGAATCAATTGGTACATTTACATTTAATAGATGTACATCTCTTACAAGCATAACACTTCCTGCAAGTGTTACAAGCTTAGGCGAGTCTGTTTTTGGATATTGTACATCACTTGAAACTGTACGAATGGAAAATAAGATTATTGGTATATTAATGTTTGATCATTGTACTAATCTTAAAACTGTAAGTACAGCTTATCGCTTTGATTCAATTGCTGAACAAGCATTTACAGCTTGTACAGCCCTTAAGAATTTCTTATATGATGGATGTGGTGAAACTGAAGGATTCCATTTATCACCTAATGTTCAAATTGGCTTCCAAGCATTTAATGGCTGTCCAGCCATTACGAATGTTCATATTGTAATGGACGTAAGAACAAGCGAAAATGGACTTTCGTACGATGCTCCATATATTGGAACACGTGCATTTGCTGATTGTACAGGTATTGTTAATGTCGTTGTCGATGGTGGAGAAATTGGATATAATGCATTTGCAAATTGTACATCCCTTGAAAATGTTCATGTTAAATCTGGTATTATCGGTTATGGTGCTTTTGGATATTTCTATTTTGAATATGGTTATCATTGGCATGATACTAGAACATCTTATAATAAGTTAACTAAATTAGTATCAGTTACATTAGATGAAGGCGTTACGAAGATTTATCAGGACGCATTTATTGGAACAGGTATTACAAGTATTGTTATTCCTGCGAGTGTTGAAGAAATCGGTAAATATGCATTTGGAGATTGCGATTCTTTAACTACTGTAACTGTAAAGAATAAGATAATTGCACCTTACCAATTTGCAGAATGTGATAATCTTGAAAGTGTTTATTATGATGCTAATAATCTAGAATCAGTAGGTTCTCACGCATTTGGCCATGATCCTTTAATGAAAATTTTTAGACCATATAACTTAAATGATATAAAAGGCTATAATGAATCTGATTATAAGGTTACTATCGATGGGGTTGAAGACTTCTTTGATGTAATTATTTTGAGTAATATTACAACTGGTAATGGACTATTTACAGGATATTCAACTGAAGGATATGCTGATGATGAAACAAATTATTCTAATAATGGAACCTTTAATCATGAAACACAAAATAATGGTGTTGTATCAGCTAAGATTTTAAATGATAAGATTGGAAATCATTATTTCTATAATGCTAAGTCATTAAAAGTAGTAGAGGTATCACCTTCTGGTGTTGCGATTGGAACAAGTGCATTCTATGAAAATACTGCTCTTGAACGTATATATTATGCAAGTGTTCTTGATGATAATTCAACTTTCGATGGAATTAAGCTTCCAAATAATACTACAATTGGTAATTATGCTTTCTATGATTGTAAGAGTGTAAATAATCTTGTTACAAGAAATGTTTCAATTGGAGCTTTTGCCTTCCAATTATGTACAAGCTTAAAGTCCGTTAATATATTTAGTGGTAGTATTGGAAATTATGCATTCGGTCCAACTACGTATCGTGATTATGAATCTTCAGCAGGCGATAATGCGTTGACAAACATTACTGAGCTAGTTTTAGGTGAAGGTGTATATTCAATAGGTGATTATGCATTTGCTGGAATTAGAATTTCAAATTTAGTTTTACCTAAATCATTAGGTACGACTATTGGTGATACTAAAGGTGTTGTTGGTTCATTTGCTTTTGCAAATATTACAACCCTAAAAACGTTAGATATTAAAGGTCAAATTATAGGACATTATATGTTCTATCGTAATACTGCTTTAGCAACTGTAACCTATGATTCATCTAATTCTTTGGATTACATTGGATATTATGCATTCTATAAAGATATAGCATTAACAACATTTACATATAGCGTAGAAGAAAAGAACTATTTTGTCATTCCTGAATCAATAACTACCTTTGGTTTAGATGGTTATAGTAACTCAGGTGCATTTAGAAATACAGGAGTTGTTACGCTTGAACTTTTAACAACTGCAACAGGACCTTACCTATTTGAAGGATGCTCTAATTTGGCAAATGTATATTTAAATGATGAAATTAAGACTATCTCTGCATATCAGTTCTATAATGATCAAAAGGTTCATTTGCTAATTAGCAATAAATATAAGGATACAATCAATGCTGGATTTAATTTAAGTGAAAGTATTGTAAGAATTGGAAGTTATGCATTCTTTAACTTCTATGATGAGGCGATGAACTCAATTGATATGGAGCATAATACTAATCTTGAAATAGTTGAATATGCTTCATTTGGTGGTTGGAGAAATTTAAGAAGTGTTGTAATGCCATTTGTTGGATATCAATATGGAGTGTACAGTGGTGTTGAAAATGGAGCTAATAGATTTGACCATACTTTCTCATCAGGAGATAGTGATTCAAATTATTATGTTTCGGCCACATATTGGATGCCTAAGATTGAATATGTAAGAATAACAGCTGATACTGCTCTTGGTCAGTATGCATTCTATCGTAATTCAACAATTGAGACTTTAATTTTGCCAAATACACTTAATAGTATTGGTCTTGATTTACTTCGTGGTACAACTAATCTACAAAATCTTACAATTCCATTTGTTGGTAATACACGTGGAATTACAAATAAGGTAGAAGCTACTTTTGGTTATTTCTATTATAATTCTGAATCTTCAATTGAAACTATTATGCAATACTATGTAGCTCCTAATACTTTACCAGTAAATGGAGAAGGTGTATTGCTTTCAGATTTAAAGGCTTCAAGTAGCCTTGATGAATCAGATATTGACTTTAGTTATGCTAGTGATGTTTTAGCCTCAAGTTCTAATGCTAATAAGGCTGTAACTACAACTGATAGCGATGGTAATAAGCATTATGTTCCTGTTGGTACATATCATAGTGAGGTAACTGTAGGTTATGGATATATCCCATCAAGAAATCTTAAGATTGTATCTATTACAGATGAAACAGTAATTGGTACTGGTGCATTTATGAATTTCTCACATATTGAGCAAATTAAATTAAATGATAAGATTACATTGATTGATAAATATGCCTTCTTTAATTGTACTTCACTTGGTTGTGTTGATATTGGAGATAGTGTGAATAATCATGACCATGAAATTGGTCAAATGTGTAATGAATTTAATGTTCCTACAAGTATTGTAGAAATTAGTGATTATGCTTTCTATAATTGTAGTTCGTTTACAAGCATTAATTTACCTAGCCATATTATGACTCTTGGTAATTTCTCATTTGCTTCATGTAATGGAATTACAACCTTAACTATTCCTGAAACGTTAAAAACAGTAGGAAGCCATTCATTTGCTAATTGTAAGATGCTAACTGGTTCAATTGATTTTAAGGGTCAAGCCTTTGGTGAATATATGTTTGCAGGATGTGATGGAATTGAAAGCCTTACTATTCAAGATAGTATTACAGAAATTCCTAATGGTGCCTTCTATAATTGTAATAAGCTTGCTGATGTTACATTCCAAGGTTCATTTAGAAAGATTGGATCATATGCTTTCTATAGCTGTTCTGCCTTAAAGAATATTGAATTTAAGAGTACGGAATCAATTGGTGATTATGCCTTCTATAAGTGTCCTACATTATCAGAGATAATATTGCCAGAATCATTAACTTCAGTTGGTACACACGTATTTGCAGAATGTTCAACATTACGTAAGGTAACCTTGAATAATACTGTATTAGGAAAGTATATGTTCTATAAGTGTGTTACACTTGGTGGATATGATAAGTCAGAAAATAAGGCTTTAAATCCAATTATATTTGCTGAAGATACAACCGTTATTCCGGGTTGGTGTTTTGCATATTGTCATGAGCTTTCTGAGGTTAAATACCCTTCTTCCTTACAATTGATTGAAGATTATGCTTTCTATGAGTGTAATATGTATCTTAAAGAAGTAAAACTTCCAGATGGATGTGAGGTTTTAGGTGAGCATGCCTTCCAGCAATGTACAAGCCTAACAACTATTTATCTTTCTGCTAGTATGGAAACGATTAAGTCTTATGCCTTCTATGGATGTATAAATATTCAGGAAATTGTTGTTCCTCAAGGAGTAAAGATTGTCAGTGATTATGCATTTGCAGAATGCTACGAGTTAACTACCATTAAAATTCCATCTTCAGTTACATATATTGGTCGTGGAGCATTATATGGTTGCGTTAAGCTTGAATCAATTTTCTTACCATTTGTAGGTGCATATAAGGGTGGCTCTCGTGATGATGCATCACTATTTGGTTATATATTTGGTGGCTTAAATGATACATATATAGCTGCTGATGGTTCGATTAATAACATGACATACGTTCAATCAAATGCTAGTTCCTTCTGGCAATTTGAGCAAAGATATTATAATGTAAGAAGCTTTGATAGTAATTTTGCACCTATTGCAATTACAGAAGAAGATGAAAGTAAGGAATTACATTCAACATTATATTATGTACCAAAGACATTAAAGACAGTTAACATTACAAATGAAACTGTATTTGGATATGGTGCATTTATGAATTGTGATTGGCTTCAAAATTTCTACTATCATTATATTGATTATTCTGATTATAATTTTGCAGAAAATTATAGTGCAATTCCTGATGAACAAGTTACAACCATTACAAAGATTGATGATTATGCATTCTTTAACATGGGTGGATTATTAGGGTCTTCATTCCAAAGAAATGGCAACAAACAAACATCAGCTATTGCTTTACATGATGAGGCATCAACAAATAATACATATGGATTCTTTGGTACTGAGGAATATATTGGAGATTATGCATTCGCGTTAATTGACAATGAAAACTTTATTAATTTGGTACTACCAGCGTCTTTAACATATATTGGTAAGTATTCATTCTCTAATTGTGCTAATCTTGAAAGTGTAAGTGTTAAATCAAATATTTTAGGTACTTATACATTTGGTTATTCACCTAAGCTTAAGAATGTAATATTTAATTCTGATATTGAAACCTTAGATGAAGGCGTATTCTTTGAGTGTAAGCAGCTATTTAATATCGAATTAACAGATAAGATTAAGTATATTAATGATTATGCATTCTATAATTGTGATAGCCTTGGTACTTTAAATAGTACTGGCACAATTGATTTAAAGAGTGTTGAGCATTTAGGTAGTTATGCATTCTCTGATTGTGATTCGTTAATTAATATTACAATACCAAACTCAGTAATTAAAATTTTATCTCATACATTTGAACACTGTATTTATTTAGAGAAGATTACACTTCAAAATGCTTGTATGGGATCATATATGTTCGCATTTAATGATTCACTTGAAACAGTAAGCATTCCTTCAAGTATTGTCAAAATTGATGATCACGCGTTTACATATTGTGCTAATTTAAAGAATGTAGAATATGCATCTAAGATAATTGGCGATTATATGTTCTATGGTGTTGGTCGTGGAAGCGCAGGATTTACATTCAACTTTAATACTGAGGATCTACCTGATTCAAATGTAACTAATTATGTTTATATTACATCAGATATTACTAGGGTCGGTGAATTTGCCTTTGCTTTAATTAGTGAAGTAGAAACAATTAAGTTTGAAAATGTAAATGATAAGGCTGCAAATCAAGGTGATGCTTCTGAAAATAATTATTTAGGAGACTTCGCCTTTGCCTTCACATCTATTACAGAAATTGAACTTCCAAATTCAGTTACATATATTGGTGAGGGATTAGTTGCTGGTTGTCAATTGCTTGATACTATAACCCTTCCATTTGTAGGAAGTAGACTTGGTAATGAAGGGGTTAAGCAGTCATTGTTTGGATGGATATTTGGACAAAATTCGGATGCTAATAATGCAAGATTTGTAGCTAAGTCTCTCTTTAGTGAAACATCACTTGCAAACGAAAAGGATGCTCAAATTTATGCACCTGAAGAAAATAATAAGGATAATGAACCAGAATACCATTATGGTAATTCAATTGAATCTTCAACAAAATATAGCTTTATTAAAGAATTTGATGCTTTAGCTGAATTTAAGAAGATAGGTCAAAATACAACATTACAAAAGGCTTCTGATGTATTACAATATGAATTCTTTATTCCTGATAATTTAAGAAATATAACAATTATAAGAGAAACAATTATTGGATATGGTGCATTTTATAATATGCATAATGTTAAGGTTATTAATTTGCCAACTGACGAGAGAAATACTTTAACACAAATTGCTATGTACGCCTTCTATTATGATTATAATTTGACAAATATGTTTGTGCCTAATTCAGTTACAAATATCTCTATCAGTTCGTTTGCGGGATGTGTAAGACTTCAAAGTATGACATTACCATTTGTTGGTACCTCTCGAGGCAGTACTTTATCTTCAGCTTCTGTATTTGGATATATATTTGGTCAAAATCCATATATGTCAGATACTGATGTAGTGCAAGAAATTCAGCTTGTTCAATATGATGAAGCTGGAAGAGAATTAAAGCTTCAAGCTACTGAACAGGTATTTACTAATGTGCCAAGAAATCCTGGTGAAAGTACATCTGTAATATATTATATTCCAGCAGCTTTAAATACTGTTACCATTCGTAGTGAATCCCATATTGGATATGGTGCCTTCATGAACTGCTCAATGCTTGAGCATATTAACCTATATTCGGATAAGGATTTTGATTCTAACGGAAATATCGTTATGACTATTCAAGAGATTGGTCATTATGCTTTCTACGGTTGTATGGGACTTCGTGAAATGTATATTCCAAGGAATGTAACAATTCTTGAAAGTTATACATTTGGAAATTGCCATAACATTGAGCAAATATCTCTTCCGATAGGTCTTACTAAAGTAGGCGAAAAAGCCTTTATGAACTGCGTTAGCTTGAGAAATTTAGTTATTCCTAAAACGGTAACTGATATTGGTGCTTCAATTGATGGTGAATATAATGGTGCTATTTTTGAAGGCTGTATGTCTCTTGAAAATTTATCAATTCCATTTGTAGGTCAAAAGGCAATCAAATTAACAGATGAGGATCCATCTGCATATTCAGGTCTTGGCTGGTTATTTGGTTCGACAAAGCCTGCTTATGATTTATATTCTAAGAGAATGCTTCTAAATAGGTTTAAATATGATGAGGTAAGAGCATATATTACGCAAACTCTTAAAGAAACATATGACGAAAAGTATGAAAAGCTTCTTGCTCGTTATGTTGAGAACTATAATAAGACAGTTGATGCTTCAAATGTAATTACTATAGAAGATGTTAACGATTCTATTAAGTCAGCATTAAGAGAAGATGCGTATGATGAAATCTTTGAATCTATTTTAGATAGTAGTGATGAAACAATCGAAGGTTTATATGATGATGCTCGTGAATCATTCATAAAGGTTAATTTCTACGAAGTTTTACAGCGTGATTCCGCTTTAGCAACACAAGAGACTAAGTTCTATGTTTCAGAATCTATCTTAAATATTACTTTAACAAATACATATGTAATTGTTTGGGATTCATTTAAGGATTGTAAAACATTACAGGTTGTAGATGTTACAGCTTGTGAGGATATGCTATCTTATATTGGTGAGTATGCTTTCTATGAATGTGTTAATTTAAAGGCCTTTATTCAAGGTGCTGATGAGACAATTTATGAAGGAAGAAACCTAAGAAAAGCTATTGAAACACATGCAAATACAAATTATATGGGAGATGCAGTTTATACTCCAAATCCTACTGATGTTAAATTTATTGGTCAATATGCCTTCTATGATTGTAAGCTATTAAGTCATTTTGAAATGCCATCTAAGATTGAAACAATTGGACAGTATGCTTTCGCAAAGTGCCAATCATTAAGAAAGATTGTAATTCCAAAAACAGCTGGAAATATAGGTAAGTCATATATTGGTGATCATACTTTTGATTCTGCCGGATTAACGGATATTGATATTAAAAATACTATAATTTCTAATTATATGTTCTTTAATAATGATTCTCTTGTAAAAATTATAGTACCAGAATTAGATAGTGTAGGTATATATGCATTCGCAGATTGTGATGCATTAAAGAACATTTATTTCTATGATGACACAATGTCTGATGGAATGTTTAGAGACTGTGATAGCCTTGAAACGGTTTATGTTCCAATGTGGGTTACAAATGTTGGCGATTATGTATTCGCAGATTGTGATAAATTAATATATGTAATTCAGGATAACGGAAGAGCAACTGAGGATGGCTCAAGTAATACTGGTAATATTGGACAGTATATGTATATGAATGATATTAAGCTTCAACATGTATATTACACTAAGTCAAATGTAGCTTCAAATTTAACAAAGGATAATTATTATACTGAGCAAGAAAATAATGGAAAAGCGCTTTGGGTACTTGGATTCAATGATAATATTTCTGTTATTGGTCAATCAGCCTTTGAAAATTGTAGTAGTCTTGAAGAAATATTATTTACGCATAATGCTAAGTATTCACGTATTATGAATCGTACATTCTATGGTTGTTCAAGTGTTACTGAGCTTAATTTCACATCTAATATTGAAATTATTGGTAATCAAGCATTCGCAAATTGTACAGGACTTTTAAATATTAATTTCTATTATGAAACTGAAGAAGGAAATACGCTTTCAAGTCTTAAAACAATTGAAGGATATGCTTTCCAAAATTGTCGAAATGTTATTAATCTTGTTGTACCAAATACTGTAACAGAAATTGATGAGGGTGCCTTCAATAATATGGTATCTCTTGATACAATTACTCTACCATTTGTTGGTAAGACATTTGAAATAACTGATTCAATTGATAGCTTATTTGGTTATATCTTTGGTATTGAAAAAATTGATGAGGATTTAACGACAAATCTTATATATCGAGCTGATCAAAAGATATCATCAAATGGTGTTTATTCTTGTTATCTTCCTACAAGCTTAAAGCATGTAATTATTAATGGTCAGGATCAAACTAAGGTTAGATATGGTTCCTTTAGTGAATGTGCTAAGATTGAAACAATTGTAATAACTGATTCAGTTGATACAATTTATGATCAAGCCTTTGCGGGATGCTCTAGTCTTATGGAATTTAACATTCCAAATAGTGTTATATCAGTTGGTGCTTATGATTTTGATCGTTGTGTAAGCATAACTAATATTTCAATTGGTACTGGTGTTAAGACAATTGGTGAATACGCATTCAAGGATTGTATTTCACTTCCAAGCTTAGTTATTCCAAACAATGTTGAGTCAATTGGTAGAAATATCCTTTCAGGTACTAAGAATCTTGAATCATTATTCGTTCCATTTATTGGTAGCGAAAGAGGAAATAATAATTCTAAGGAATCTGTATTCGCTTATTTCTTCGATTTTGATGCTCCTCAAGCACCATATACTTATAATGATTTAAAGATTATTACAAATGAACCTGATACGACTAATTTCTATAAGACTGTACAATACTATCAATCAGAATATAGTGATGGATATTCAACTATGGAAACTTGGGGTTATATTCCAAGAAAACTCAAGATGATTAACATTACTGATGAGACAATTGTTGGTGTTGGTGCATTTATGCAAATGCAGGACGCAGTAACGATTAATCTTAATGAAGGAATTACCTTAATTGATGATTATGCCTTCTATAAGACTCAATCATTTAGAATAATGAATCCTGATAGTGATTATTCTGAGGAGAATATTAATACGTTTGGTATTAATATCCCAGTAAGTGTTACAACAATTGGTGACTATGCATTCGCCGATATGAATGCTCTTACAAGATTAAGAACGCCATCTCAAGATATGGAATTTGAAACATATGTCTTTGCATATAATCATAATTTAGTTAACCTAAAGCTTACTAATAAGCTAATTGGTGAACATATGTTTGATTCTTGTGATAATAAGAACTTTACTACCCTTGTAATTCCTAAGATTACACACAAGGTTTTGGCTAATATTTCTAATAATTCACCTCTTATTGCTATTGATGAAATTAATGGTGATATTAGACCATACGCATTTGCAAATTGTACAGGATTAACTACTATTTCATTTGAGATAGGAGATAATGATACTAATGGTGCTAACTATCTTGGTAAGTACATGTTTGCAAACTGTACTGGAATTGAAGAATTATATGTAACAGATAACATTAAATATATTGATGAAGCTGCATTATATATGACAACTAGCCTTCATACCTTAGTATTACCATTTGTTGGTGCTGAGGTTGGTATTGAGGGAACTGAAGAATCATTATTTGGTTGGATTTTCGGTTATAATGCGAGTGCAAGTTCTGATTTAGTAGAGCAGGTTACACAAATTAGAAATATTGATGACCATACATTTGATGTAATGACATCTATTCCTAAGGGTCTTGTTAATTTAACGGTAACTGATGAAACCGTAGTTGCATATGGTGCATTTAGTAATATTAAGACAATTACAAATTATGTATTTGATAATATTGATGTTTCTAATATTAACCAAATTAATAATCAAATTCTTGAAATTATTGGTGCATATGCCTTCTATAATAGTGGAATCACATATTTAAATTCTAAGTCTACTAGCGATACTATATCAGTATATAATATTAATATTCCTTCTAATGTAAAAGAAATTAGAACTCATGCGTTTGCGGATTGTCAAAATATTATTTCACTTCGTACAACTAGCACAATGACTGAGGACGTTATTGAAGATTATATATTCACAAACTGTGATTCACTTGTTAATATTCTTTTTGAAAATAGTTATATTGGTGTTCATATGTTTGATGATTGTGATGCACTTATCAATTTAACAATTTCTAAGTGTGTTACAAATGTTGGCGATTATGCCTTTGCAAACTGTGATTTACTTGCTAATCTAACATTTGAAAATGAATATATTGGTAAGTATATGTTTTCTAATTGTCCAAGCCTTGTAAATGTTGAGATAGCAAATTGTGTTAAGATAATTGATTTTGCAGCATTTGATCAATGCTACAATATTGAAAATTTAACAATTCCATTCGTTGGTCGTACAAGAGATATTGAATATAGTGAGCAAGCATTATTTACTTGGATTTTTGGTCAATATGATTCATATGCAACAGAGGATTTTGTTGATGACATTGATGATGTTTTTGAAACAAATACGATGATTGTAGCAGTTCATGTATCAAAGGATGATTCGGCAGCTGAAATGAAAGAAGTAATTGGTGTTTATCCAGAGGCCTTAAAGAATCTAACAATAACAGATGAAACGCTAGTTGGTTATGGAGCATTTAGCGACGTTAATGTTGCAAATATTAAATTTACTAATACTAATGATTCAGAAACTAGATTTATAAAGACATTTAGTGATTATTCATTCTACCAATCTGGAGTAGTTAATCTTAATAAAGATAGTAACTATAATATTGTTATTCCTACAAGTGTAGATTTAATTAAGTCACATGCCTTTGATTCATGCTACAACATTGAATCATTAAAGCTTGGTGAAAAACTACATTATGATTCTTCAGTAGAAAACGCTATTGAGCCTATTGGTGAATATGCCTTTGCTAATGAGGCTAAGCTAGTAAGTATTCTATTTGAAAACAACTTTACTAGTCAGCATATGTTTGATAGTGATACTGCCCTTAAGGATGTTACTATTTCGGATACAATTGAGGTAATGCGCTATGCAATGCTAAGTAATTGCTCAAGTATTGAAAGAATTACAATACCATTTATTGGTGAGACTGCTACAAATAATGAAACTAATAATGCTACATTAGGTTGGTTATTTGGTGATTCAATCCTTGAAACTACAAAGACAATGTATCAAATAACACAGGAATACACAAAAGCTGAAACAATTACAGCGTATATTCCTTCAAGTCTATACAGTGTAACAATCACACTTGGAAATAGAATGATTGATAATGGAAATTCAAATGTATTTGTTCCATTTGGTACATTCGATAATGTAAGAACTCTTCGTGAGGTTTATCTTCCAACTGATAGATATCTTGAAAATAATAATATTACAGTAAATACATATAAGATTAATGAATATGCATTTAGGAATACTGGTCTTGTTGATATAACAATTCCTAGCAAGGTTGATGAAATTAAACTTGGAGCATTTAAGAATTCAGCTAGACTTGAATATGTTTATTTTGAAAACGGAAGTATGTTAACAGCTCTTGGTGATGAAGCATTTAGTGGTTGTACATCACTTGTTCTTGAATCCTTACCTTATGGTGTTACATCAATTGGCTCTGAGGCCTTCTACAAGAACACTAGTATGATTCGCTTTAATGTGCCAAATAGTGTTGAGACAATTGGTTTAGGTGCCTTTGGTCTTACAACATCACTAGAAGAAATTAGTCTTCCATTTGTTGGTAGACATGCTTATGCGACTACATTTAAATCACTTGAGGAATTAGTTGCTGAGGATAAATATGATTATCCTGATAATGGCTTTGATTCAAGAGAAAGCTTATTTGGTTGGATCTTTGGTTCAAAGAAGGAAGCTAATGGCGTAGTTGAAGCTAAGCAGGCTTGGAATAGTGGTCAATTTGATGCTATTAAGCGTAATAATACAACATCAAGCATTGATGGTGTAACATACACACCAGAGTCATTCTATGTTCCAGTTAGTCTAAAGCGTATTAATTTAACTGAGTCAATTGGTATTGGCTATGGTGCCTTTATGAACTTAAGATATGTAGAAGAAATTGTTCTTCCAATTGAATTAAAGTTTATTGGAAAATATGCCTTCTACGGTGATTGGTCTCTTGGCGGTGTTGATATACCTAGAGGTGTTGAGATTATCGGCGATGGAGCCTTCGCAAATTCTGGTCTTGAATATGTAGAGGTTTGGAATAAGACTGTATCTGATAGTGAATTTGCTAACTGTAAGAGGCTTCATACTGCTATTTTACATGATACAGTAGAAGAAATTGGCTATGGTGTCTTTACAGGATGCTCATTACTTGAAAATTTAACTATTCCATTTGTTGGTGAGCAAAATTATAATAATGATCGTCAAGCATCTGCTAGTACATCATTTATGTGGATTTTTGGTGATGACATCTGTGCTAATTTAATTGAATTTAAGCATATATGTCCAAATGACAATGGAGAATATTTAATTCCTGTTACAAGCTTGAAGGAGGAAATGACTCGCTTCACTTTAACAACTCAATGCTATGGTAATGATATAATTGGTGGAATGTTACCAAATTCATTAACTAACCTAACAATTACTAATCAAAAGGTATTTGCATATGGCTCTATGTCTAGTATTTCTCATTTAGTTAATAATGAAAAATATCATCCAGTTTTAGCTGAAACATTTATAAATGAGGATAAGACTAAGGTTGGAAGAATTAATCTATATTTAACTACAAATGAGCTTGTTGAATTTGGACCTCATTCATTTGAAGAATCTAATTCATTTGAAACAATTAAAATGCCAAATAGTGTTAAAAAGATTAGTGAATATGCATTTAGTAATATGGATAGCTTAGAGTCTGTGGTCTTCTCAACTAATAGTGAATTAACAACAATTGGTGCTTATGCCTTTGCTGATTGTGACAAGATTACAAGCTTTACAATTCCAGATAATATTAGCGTAATTGATGAAGCTGCCTTCTATCATTGTGATAGTCTTCAAAGCTTTGACTTTAATAAGGTAATTGAAATTGGCGATAATGCATTTGAAGAATGTGCAAGCTTAAAGACAATTAATTTAAGAAATGTATCATCAATTGGTGCATATGCTTTCGCTCATAATGATGCTTTATATAATGATTGTGAGGATGTTCTTACTATTCCTGCAAGTGTAGAGTCAATTGGTGCTTATGCCTTCGCATATTCTAATGGCTTAAAGGACTTTAGGCTATTAAATAAGCTAATTGGTGAATATATGTTCTACAATTGTTTGGGCTTTGAGTCAGTTACTATTCCAGCAAATATTGAGGCAATTGGTGCTTATGCCTTTGCTGATTGTACTAATATTAGTGGTAAGAATAATAGTGAGGGTACATTTGATGCTAAATTAGCAGTTAGCTTTGAAAATAAGCTAATCGGATCTCATATGTTTGATGGATGTGTTGGTATTACAAGCCTTGTAATTTCAAGCACGATTGAAGAAATTAGAGATTATGCCTTCGCAAATTGTACAAGACTTGCTGATATTGAATTTAATAATAAGCTAATTGGTGAATACATGTTCTTTAACGATACTGCATTAGAAGCAGTCATCGTTCCTGAAAATATTCAAGAAATTAGAATTGGTGCCTTTGAAAACTGCTCTAATCTTGCTAATCTAACTCTTCCATTTGTTGGCAAGGAAAGAGCCAATAATAATAGTGAGGAAGCTTTATTTGGCTATATCTTTGGCTCAAAGAGAGAGACAACTGATCAGGCTAAGATGCAATTCTTTGCAAAAACTGATGATCCTTACTACGATGATTTAATTGAAAGAGCTACATCAGAGGATGAAAATTATGAATTTGAGGCTAAGATTCCTGCAAGTCTTAAGAATGTAACTATTACAAATGAAACAATTGTAGGATATGGTGCATTTAGTAATGCTTCTGATATCAATACGATTACATTTGCTAATAATAAGGATGGAAATTCTACTTTAGTAGCAATTGATAATTATGCCTTCTATAACTGTAGTGGACTTGAAAGTATTACAATTCCTAATAGTGTTCAAACAATTGGCTATGCGGCCTTTATGGGATGTGATAATCTTAAGAGTATCATCTTACCATTTGTTGGCCAGCTAAGAAATAATGCATCTACAGCTGATATTACAAGAAATGCTACTAGTGTTAAGACCGGTGAACGTGCCTTCTTTGGTTGGATCTTTGGACGTAAGATAACAAGTGCTTCCTTAAGAAGCCTTAGCTCATCAGCATTATCATATAATGTTCCTGAGAGTCTAAAGACAATTCAAATTACTGACGAGCTTGTTATTTCTGATCAAGCATTTAGGGATATTACAACGATTGATGAAGTAATTCTAAATGAAGGAATTATCACTATTGGTGAGGAAGCCTTTATGAATACAGGAATCAAGCAAATTACAATTCCTGCAAGCGTTGGTCTTGAATCTGAAAAGGCTGTTTTAACTGAAACTAGAGATAGTAAGCAATATGGATATATTGGTGCTAGAGCCTTTATGAATGCTTCAAGCCTTAATACTGTAAGCTTTACTCCTGAATCTCATGTTTATGAAATTAAGGATAGTGTATTTGAAAATGCTATTTCCCTTGTAATGACTAGTCTTCCTAATAGCGTTAAGCTTATTGATTCTCGTTCATTCTATAATACAATCAGTATTACTGAATTTACGATTAGTAATAATGTTCTAGCTATTGGCTCATATGTCTTCGCAAATGATGAAGATAATAGAACTAAGACTAAGCTTCAAAAATTTAGCTTTGAGGATAAGTGTAAGATTGAAACTTTAAGTGAGGGTACATTTAAGAATGCAACTAAGCTTCAAATGACAACTCTTCCTGATTCATTTATAAGAGTAGAAAAATATGCCTTTGAAAATTGCTCATCAATTACTGAATTTACATTATCTAATAATGTTGAATATATTGGTGAGGCAGTATTTAGAGGTGCAACATCACTTGAAACATTAACAATTCCATTTGTTGGAGAACACTTAGGTGCAAGTGTAGAAGCTACTATTAAGGAAAGAATGTTTGGTTGGATTTTCGGATATAAAGAAGGAGCTATAACTGATAATAGTTCATACAGTATTGTAGATTCATTACGCAATGTTCATATTACGGATGATATAAATATTGCAAAATATGCCTTCTATAATTTAGCTAAGGTTGATTATATAGCATTAGGAAATACGATTGAATCAATTGGTGCCTATGCATTCGCCGAAAATAAGAGCTTAAGTGTTGTTAGATTTGAAGAAGGTTATAAGATGACAGCTGTTTCAGATCATTTATTCCAAAATGCCACAGCTTTAGTTGGATTTAACCTTGGTGGAAATGTAACAGATGCTAAGGAAGTGTCATCTATTGTAAGAAGACTTCCTGATAATGTTCAAACAATTGGCGCTTACGCCTTTGATGGATGTAACAATGTAGGATTTACTGATTTTGCAGTATCTAGCAATGTTACAGCAATTGGTGAGTATGCATTTAGTAATACTTCTAATATGGTAACCTTTACTTTTGATGATGTTTGTCAAATTGCCACTCTAAGTGAGGGTACATTTAAGAATGCAACTAAGCTTCAAATGACAACTCTTCCTGATTCATTCACAAGAGTAGAAAAATATGCCTTTGAAAACTGTCAGTTTATTACTGAATTTACACTTGGCAATAATGTTGAGTATGTAGGTGAGGCCGTATTTAGAGGCGCTACAAGACTTACGACTTTAACTATTCCATTTGTTGGTTCTTCACAAGGTCTAGCTACAATTGATAAGTCATATGAAACAATGTTTGGTTGGATCTTTGGTATTATAGATGAAAATGAATTATTAATTGATAATAATAACTTTAGTATTGTAAATTCTTTGCGTAATGTAATTGTTAAGAATGATACAAACATTAGTGAATATGCATTCCATAATGTAGATTTAATAACATATGTATCACTTCCACGTACGCTTAAGGAATTAGGTGCACATGCATTTGAAGGATGTACAGCCCTTCAAAGTATTCGTCTTGAAGAAGGTATTCAAATTGAAATAATCAATGAATTCACATTTAAGGATAATACTAATCTTCAAGGCTTTAAGCTTGAGGATGATTCAGAAGATATTTCAAGAACTCTTCCTGCAGTTGTTACAAGAGTTGAAGCTAATGCCTTTGAAAACGATGTAACAATTGAAACATTTACTCTTGGAAATACAGTTACCTATATTGGTAGTGAGGTATTTAGAGGATGTACAAGCCTTAAGTCTTTAACATTACCATTTGTTGGTTCTCAAAGAGGTAATACTAATGCTGAATCAGCATTCGGTTGGATTTTCGGATTAAAGAATCGAACAGCCTTAAGAAGACTACAAAATAATTTAAATTCTTATGCTGTGCCTACTAGTTTAACTACGATTGAAATTACGGATGAAACTATAATTGCGGATAACGCCTTCTTAAATTGTGATAATGTTACAACAATTACAATTAATGAAGGAGTGACTACAATTGGAAGCTCAGCATTTGAAAATACTGGTATTACAAACTTTAATGTTCCATCAACTGTTAGTACAATTGGAGCATCTGCTTATAAGGATTCTTCAAATATGGTAAGTATTACATTTAATGCAAATATTATTACTAGAATTGAAGCTTATACTTATGAAAACTGTTTAGCTTTAAATACTTTTGAAATTCAATCGGCAATTAACTTTATTGGTGATTATGCATTTAATAATACAGGCCTAGCAACTATTACAGTACCTAGTACAGTTAAGACATTTGGAGAATATACATTTGCACATTCTCATAGTATGACAACAGCTATTGTAGATACATCAATTCTTGGTAACTATATGTTTGCTGAAAGCGAAAATCTTCAAACTGTTTCCTTAACTAATAGTGAATTAACTACTATTTCTACTGGTGCATTTATGAACTGTACTACATTAGTTGTAGAAGAAATTCCTGATAATATTTCAACAATTGAAGACTATGCATATTATGGCTTACATAATCAAAAGGCATGGAATTACAAGAGCGCTTTAACTAACATTGGTAAATTTGCATTTGCAGATAACACAGCAATTACATCATTAACTCTTCCAGCAACAATAACTTCTATTGGTTATGGTGCATTTAATGGTATGATTTCGTTAACAGAAATTACAATTGCTTATGTTGGTGGCGGAGATGCTACTAATAGTGATGATACTGGTTCTACATTTGGATTTATCTTTGGATATATGTCAAAGACTAAATCAAGTCTTGAATATGAAGCAACTCAAAATGGAAATACTTATCAAATTCCTTCAACATTAAAGGTAATTAATATGTCATATAATTCTAATAGAAATTCTATAATTACGGATTATGCATTCCAGGGATTAATTACTATTGAAAATGTTAAATTGCCAATGAGCTTGAAGAGTATTGGAACTTATGCATTTAATAAGATGTATGCATTAACATATGTGGAAATACCAATTTATACAACTGTTATTTCACCACAAGCCTTTATTGATATTGAAAAGCCAGGTACTGATGTTAACTTCTTTATCATTGCTTTCTATGATCCAGAGGATATGCCAGCTAAGAATGACAATGTAATTAAAGATTCTGAAAGACCATCTAAGTGGGCTATTACAAAGAACGAAAATGAAAATGACATTTATCTTGGCGAAAATGGTCAAAATCTTCTTAAGGAAGAACATGAAAAACAGGTTTCTACTGGACATTATGAACGTTGGTATACTAAGTATTCTGTTCATATTGAGTCTAAGGAGATATTCATTTACGAATATATGCCTAAGTATAAGAAGCTTGCAAATGGTTCGTATGAAGGTGCATTTAAGATTATTGGTTATACTAATCTATTTATGGGTGGTGCAATTGTTGTACCTGCTGCATATGGTGGAAGACCAGTAGTTGAAATTACTGATGGTGCAATTGCAAATTATTATAATACGGCTAATGCTGATAGTACTGATTTATATGTTGATATAACTACATTTGAAATTGGAACTAATATTGTTAAAATTGGTGATCACGCCCTTCCTGGTGGAATGGATATGACCGTGTATGTTAATAAGACATATAAGGACGCTAAGCTATATGCTGGTCATGAAAGTGATTGGATTGGTTATAATGATACTGTTAATCCACAAAGCGGTAATGCTTTAGTATATTATGGATTCTTAGATACAAAATCTACCGATTTGGATACATTGAATTTAAAGGATCCTCATTATACTGAAAATTATACTTGGACTAAGGGATCAAGCCAATTCCCTTATCAAATTTTAACTTCAGGATTGACTTTAAGATTAACTGAAACTGACACATCTGAATATGAGAATCATTCTGATCTTGCTCTAAACTATATTGGTTCTGAACAAACACCAGAAGCCTATGTTTCTGATCGAGCAATTCGTGTAAATCATAAGGCAGTTACTTATACACTAAATGATCAATATCATATTAAGTACTCTAATAATGTAAGTATTACTAAGGAAGGTTATATTGCAACTGTTGAAATTCAAGGAAATAATTCAGGATTTGTTGGTGTTCAAACAATTACATTTACAATTATTCCGGCTGATTTAACTGTTACTATAAATACATCTAAGGTATTCGCAGAAGAAGAACGTTGGGAATTTGGTAACTTTACAACAGAGGTAGATGGATATCAAACAACGGGAATTGACCAATTATATGGTAATTTATATACAACAAATTCAAATGATAAAGATTTTGAGAATATAGATGGTGTTAGAATTAATCGTAATGATGGCGCAAATGTAGGTATTTACAATAGCAGTAATTCCTTGGATACAATTCGTTGGTATTACCAATCATTTGATAGTATTATTCCTGGTGTTAACTTCATTGGCAGTTCTAATGATTACTGGAAGGTAATTAAGACTGATAGTGAAGGAAATTTAATTGATGTTTCTGAAAATTATAATGTTATTTTAAATGTTAAAGTTGAAATAACTCCTCAGCCATTAGCTGTTTATTGGTCTGAGACAACTCATGAGTATGATTATAGTGCAACGGGAGAAAATATTCATAAACCAGTTGCAGTTACTAACCTACCTGAAAGTCTTGTACCATTAAAGGTTACTATTATGGGTTATGATTTATCATCATCTAAGCCACTAGATATTGGTACACATACAGCTTTAGTAGAAATTGATGTAGATAGATTAATTCCAGATAGTCGTAATAATGTTTATAAAAACTATTTATTAGTTCCTTCACGTATTACTTATCGAATTACAAGAATTGAGGTTCCTGTTCCAATTGTTTCATATCGTTATAAATATGATGGTGAGGAACATGAGGTTGCAATTTCTCGTAATAATGAATTATTTAACCTTTATTACAAGGAAGAAGACACAGGCCGTTATTACTTCTATAAGCTTGATGATCCAACTAAGTATTATCGAGATGAGGTAAGAAATGAAAATGGTGAATTAGATCCAACGGCAGATACTTGTTACCATTCATTTAAGGTAAAGGATATTGGCTCATTTAAGATTTATGCAATTTTAAGATATCCTCAGGCATATATGTGGGATGATTATCGTGATATTTATTATCGAGAAGAAATTATTACACTAGATGCATCTGTTGAAAAGGCTGATCTTGTTGTTAATATTCCTACAGGAACTAAGGTTGCTTATGGAACTAATGAGATAAGATATAATCTTAATGATCTTGAGGTTTCTGGCCTTCTTGATGGTGATACTGTTAGTGGATATTTAAGCTTTATGCCAAATGTTCATGGAACACTTTCAGCTAATAATATTAATAATGTTTCTTATAAGGTTATTGATGCTGAAGGCAAGGATGTATCTGAATTGTATAATATTAGCATTGCAGGTTCATTTGAAATTGTATATCCAGAAATTGAATACGACGCTCAATATTATGAGGGAAATTATAAGCCAGGAATGAAAGAATCATTTACAATTATTCCGAAGAATTGTAGTGATTATAGTGTTCAATATAGTGTTGATGGTTCTAACTATACATCTGATAATTATGTATATTCAAAAGCTGGAACATATACTATATACTTTAGAATTGAAGCGGATATGAGAGAAACAACCTATGGAAGTATAACATTTACAATTACTCCACTTGAACCTAAGATTCAAGTCGTTGATGAAACTCATATTTATGATGGTAATCCAGTTAAATTAAATTATACTGTAGATGCTTCTTTAATACCTACAATTAGATATTATTATGGTCAAAATACAACATTAGCTTATTCATCAGCTATTAATGCTGGTTCATGGACTGCTGTATTTACAATTCCTACAGATAAGTATGGTAATTACACATCTGTTGAATATAAGTATAATTTTGAAATTGAAAAGCGTGAGATTAATGTAGAATTAAGTGAGTCTAAGTTATTCGATGGTAAGGCTTATAATGAAGTATTTACTTTAACTAGTATTCATAACATGTTAGCTAATACACATTTAGCACTTTCTATTGAAACTAAGGGCTACACGGTGGGAGTATATTCCAATAGTTTATTAACAATAAATACAAGAATGTACTTAGAAGGAATATCAAATGATGAGGATGTAAGTCAAAACTACATAATCAATATAGAAAATATTACAATTGAAATTTGTAAGAATTATGCAAATGTAAATATTTCTAATAATGTTCAAGTGTATACTGGAAAAGAAATTATAGTTCCAACGATTTCATCGACTGGTACAGTAAAGTCATATTCATTTACAGGCTTTGATGATGGTAAGCTTCCAATTAATGCTGGTATTTATGAAATGATCGTTGAAATTGCTGATTCAGATAATACATTTGGTGGTACATTTAGTTTTGATGTAACTGTTAAGCAATGTGAATTGATACCATTACAGGAGTATGAAACTACAATTTATGATGGTACAATTCAAATCCCAAGAATTTACTTTAGTAATGTTGATTTTGAGCCTGTTATTACAGTAAGAGGTAATGCTGATCCAATTAATATTGGTACATATACATTAGATATTAGATTGAATGAATATTCTAATAATTATTCATTAACAACTAAGACTCTTACATATGAAATAACAAAGCGTGATATTAAGATTGTTTATAGTAATGACAATGTTACATGGTCAAACGACTTATTTACAGTAGCAATTACAAATGATTTAATTGAAAATATGCCAACTGCTGATACTGCAGCTGGAACTATTACAACTAAGTCAGGTGCTGTTGGAAACTATAACAATAGTAACGTAAATATTACTTATGATGTTTTAAGAAATGGAATTTCTGTAATTGAAAATTATAACATTACTTATGATGTTAATGTTGCAATTAGATATGAGCTTCTTGATATTAAGGTTTTAGTTAATGGAGTAGAAGCCACAAAAGATAGCGATAATAATTATTCATTAACTGTTCCATATATTGGCTCATATTACGATGTTACTGTTGTAGCTAATAATACTGATATAGCATACTTCTTCAAATATAATGCTGATTATACTTTATCTGAAATGAAGGTTAATAATGTTGGTAGATATACAATTGACTTTGTTGCAATGAAGGAATTATTCGAAACTTATTATGGAACTTTAAGCTTAACTGTTGAAAAGATTCAATTAAGTCTTGAAATGGATGACCTAACAAAGTCATATGATCGTTATCCTGTTAGTCCATCATACCGTATTTCACCTGAACTTTCATATGAAATAACACCAACATTTATGTGGCGTTATCAAGATGAAACGAATGAAGTTGCATTACTTGCTCCTTCATCAATTGGTAAGTATTTTGTAGTAGTAACAGTAGAAGATACTGACAATTATTATGGTTTCAGTAAGAGATTTGATTTTGAAATTACGAAGGGTAATTCTAACTTAATCATTGATGCTTTATATAAGGAACATACTTATAATACTAAGGCAGTTGAAAATCCTTCTGTAAGCTCTTATGTTGAAAATGGTGAATACACATTCGCTTATTATCAATTAGTTTCTGATAATTGGATTTTACTTGATTCTAATCCAGTTGATGTTGGTACATATAAGGTTGTAGTAACACTTGTTGGTACCGATTTATATGCGGCTGACACAGCTCAACTTGAATTTAACATTCTACCTGCTAAGGTTTCAGCAATGTTTGATTCAACTGAATTAACTTACAATGGATTAATACAAAAGCCTACAGCTAAAGCAATTGATTTGTTAGGACAAGAATTGAATATTATTTATAGTAGTCAAGGTTCAATTAATGCAGGTTCTTATGAATTAACTGTAACAACAGATAATAAGAACTATGAATTAATAAACAATACTATTATGTATAATATTACTAAGCGTTTATTAATTATTGAAGCTGAAGATGAAAATTTTGTACAAGATGGAAATGAAAATTGGTCAAAAGTATTTACTAATAAGAATGTTTCTCTTGCTAGTACAGATAGGATTTCTGGTAAGCTTTCTTTAATTAGAAATGGTTTAGGTAGATTTACAAGTATTGATGATTTTGCTTGGGTAGAAGAACTTACAATTGTAAATTCATTAAATGAGAATGTAATTGACAATTATGACATTCGATATTTATTAAATATTTATGTAAGAAATAAACCTATCGCGTATGAATTAGCTGATACCGATGTTGATTTCACAGGTGATGAGCTTTCTGCTAACTTTACTGTTTTAACAGATGATGTAACAGTTGTTTACACATACGAAGGAACAGATTATAATGAAATGCCTAAATTTATTAATGCTGGAAGCTATCATATTGTAATCAATCTATCAAAAGAAGATTATGAATCTTGCACTGTTGAATTTGATTTTATAATAAATAAGATTAATTCAATTGTATCAATTAACGTCGAAGATAAAGTATATGATGGAATTAATAATTTCCGGTATATTGAATCAAATGGTTCAGTAACATGTAACGAAATTTACTCAACTGTTGATGCAACATCTGCAAATGTTGAGTTAAATATTGAAGCATTAGATAAAGATATTAATTACATTATTAAGTATTATAATTCTTTAGGATTTGAATTAGATGCTGCACCAGTCAATGTTGGTACATATACAGCTATGATTGTTACTCTTGAATCTGATAATTATCTTTCAACCTCAGCTTCATGTGAATTTGAGATTACAAAGGCTGATCCGAATATAATTATTGATGAAAGTGGATATCAACACATTTATGGCTTGAATCAGGTTTACTCTGAATATGGTACTAATTCATTAGAAATAATGATCAATACAACAAGTCGTATTAATGTTAAATATTATAGTGAGGATATGACAGCAATTTATCCAACTAAGCCAGTGAATGCAGGTAGGTACGTAGCTGTGATTTCAACTGATGAAACTGCTAATTACAATGCATTTAGAACGTCAATTAGTTTTGAAATTGTGAAGAAGCAAATTATTATTCGTGGAGACTATTATCATATCTTTGATAATAATATTGTTAATATTAATCTAAATGATTTAAATAATTTTGAAATCTTTGATGTTCAGACTGGAAATAATATAGTTAATGGTGAAACATTTACATTGAATGGAGCATTAATTACATCTGATTCAATTGAAGGATTATATAAGTTTATTACAGTTGATGATATTTCAAATCTTGAAATGTTTAAAACAGTTAATGGCATTAATATATCAGTTCTTGATAATTATGAAATCAAGATTGAAGTTTCAATTGAAATTGGTAAGGCTGATGCGGATATTACTGTTAATGATGTAAATGTTACATATGATGGTGAAGCACATGGCTTAGATGTTATTTTCAACAATGAAATTGTAGGAAATTATGTTATTACATATTCAATGACAAACCCAGAAGGTGAAGAATTAGAGCATAGCTTTACTTCAGAATTGAAGTTTGTTAATGCAGGTTCATATGTTGTATATTACAAGATAGTATTTGACAACTATAAGACTATTACAGGACAAGGTAATATCAATATTGGAAAGACAAGTGATTTTGATTTAACTATGGCAAATAGTTCTATTCAATATACTGGTCGTTCAATTGAAATGCCTCAATTTACTACAGTATCTGATGGACAAATTAGTGCTGTATTTATGGATGAAAACGGTAAAGCTTTACCTTTAAATCCACAAGCAATCGGAGCATATACAATTAAAGTTAGTGTATCTGAGGGCACAAATTATAAGGCTAAAGCATTTGTGTTTAGCTATGAAATTACAAAACGAGTTTTAACTGTAAACTGGGGTTCAACTACTGAGTTTACATATACTGGATCATCAATTATTCCACAATTTAATATTTCTAACCCTACTACAGAAGAATTGAATGCAGAATGGTTAATTATTGATGGTGATGGTGTAAATGTTGGAGCTCATCAAATTAAAGTTAATATTCATAATGATAACTTTATCTTAGATGAATCAACCGAGGTATTTGAATATCAAATCTTAAAAGCCAATATTGCATATGTTGATGAATTAGAAACAACATATGTTAAGGGTGGATATGATTTGAATAAGAATGCTAAGGAAGGTATTCTATATGTTGATTCTGATGGTAATAATGTTGGTGTCTTTAATGAAGCTGGTGAATATGAGTTATTTGCTAAATTAATTAGCAACAACTATAGTTGGCAAGATGACTATGTAGGTCAATTAAGACCATTTAGGCTAATTGTTAACAAAGCTAATATTAGTGACACAAATGCTAATGTTTTAGTAGATAAGATTAAAGATTATCTATATACTGGTAAAGACATTACACCTTCAGTAAATGTACGTCAAAACTTCACATTATTAATTGAAGGAGTAGATTACGAGGTTGCTTATTCTAATAATAATGGAATTACGTCAACAGCTATGGTAACAATTACAGGTATTGGCAATTTTGAAGGAAAGATTGAAACTACCTTCAGAATTGTAAGTAATTCATTATCATTAAATGGAGATTCAACTTATGAATGGTACGAGACGTCAGATGGTAAAACATTTATTAAGAGTGAGCATGCGCAAAAGTCAAAGACAAGAGCAATTCTTGCAAATGTATCAGTTCGTACGTCTATAGCCGATTTCTTGGCTAACTTTGATGCTAGTCAAAGAGATAATATTAGAATCTATGACTGCAATAATAATCTAATTAAGCATGATTCTACAGATTTTATCGGTACAGGTGCTCGAATTGAATTGAGAAATTCAGTTGGTACATTACTTGATACAGTCTATGTTTCAGTATTAGGTGATATTGACGGAAATGGAATTATTGAAGCTGCAGATGTTGTTATGATTAATAAAGCATTAAGAAATAACAAATTAAAGAATGAATTCTATTTTGCAGCAGATGTAAATGGTGATGGTGAAGTAACTTCTGCTGATTCACGTTTAATTAGCATGCATATCAAAGGAACTTATGATATCTTCACCAAGCAATATTTATAGGTTGATATACTTATTTGCGGCGTGAGTCTTAAAAGACTCATGCCAAATAATAAGTATATTAGCCAAAAATTTTATAAAAATGTTTCGAAAAACTATAAATAGAGGGGTTATTGGTTGTAATTAAGAGCATTTGGAGTTAAAATTAATGTAGAGAAGTGTCGAAAAAAGATAAAAATAGGAGTTGGTTGTATATGAAACAAACAAACTATATAGAGAAAAATAAGAAGAAATCAAGGTTTACAAAGGGCAAGATTGCTATCTTTGGTCTTTTAAGCTTAGTTATTGTTACTATAGGTTTAGTGTTTATTTTTAATTTTAGAACGAATAAATCAAGCCCTGGTGTTGTCAAGGGAAAGAATTATACAATTCTTGACTCTAATTCTGCGACATTTAACTATCGATTAATTGACAATAATGGTACATATGATTTAAGTGCTAATGGCTTTAGTAGTACTAAATATGCCCAAATTATTAGTGTTAGTACGCAAACTCCAGCGGGAGCAGATGGCTATAACATTAAATTTCCTGAAAGCATTAGGGATAATGGTATTGATTATCAAGTTAAGCAAATTAACTGTACGGTTGATTCTAATGGAGCAGAAATTACGGATAGTCATTCCTATTTTAGTAGCTTTAGCTATAATGCCGCATTAAATACTGCAGGTGCAAGCTTTGTAAAAAATATAAAAAGGATTGAGGTTCCTAACCGAGTAGAATATATTGAGGTTGGTTCCTTCAATGGTCTTGGATATGTTGAAGAGATGAAACTTCCATTTGTTGGTACAAAGCGTGGAAATCATAATTTTGATGGAAATTTAGGAGCAGATGGCTACAAGTCTGCATTTTTATCAATCTTTGGATATGGCTCAGTATTGATGGGAAGAGAGGTTTCTTCCTTAAATACTTTGGGATTTTATAGCTTTGATTATAAAACAACGTATATTGATCAAACTCAAGGAAATACTGTTATTCAATCTCCTACTATAACATTGGGTTATCAAGGCAATACAAATGGTTTTGATGGCGCAGGTACAACCCTTTGGGTAACAGATAATAGCACATCTAGTGATGCTACATATTTATATATGCCATATTATCTAAGCTCAGTTGAAATAACTGATGAGGTATATGTGGCTCCACGTGCATTTTATAATATGACAGTACTTAAGGATGTAACAATTAGTTATAATAATGATCCTAATTTTACTAATAAGTTTACTGATGCGTTAACAATGGGAGAATATGTATTTTATCAGTGCTATAATTTGCACACAGCTATATTACCATCAAATTGTGGTACGATTGGAACAGGATGCTTTGCAAATTGTACTAGATTGGGTGGAGCTGCAGTTGAACTTAATGGGAATCCTATAAACGACTCAAACGGTAATCAAATTAAAGGAAAATTAATTTTGCCAGAAGGATTGAAGGAGATTCCTGAAAGCTTGTTTGCAAATTGTGCTAGCCTTAGTGAGGTTACATTACCAAAGGGCATTACTGCAATTCGTTCAAAAGCTTTCTTAGATTGTATTAATTTAAGTGTTATTAAAAGCTCTTCTGTGGATGCTAGTAATAATCCTGGAGTAATTACATTGCCTCAAACAGTAACGAGCATTGGAACTCAAGCTTTTAGAAATTGTAAGGCATTCACAAACTTTTCTGTCCCTGTTAATGTTACATCAATTGGAAGTATGGCCTTTAACGGATGCTCGAAATTAGCAAGTATTACTTTACCATTTATTGGTAGTAAAGCCGGTAATTCTAACTCAAAGGAAGCATTATTCGGTTACATTTTTGGTGAATATTCAGAGCTAGCTGATGGCACAAACGATGGAGCATTAAGCTCGGCATATCAGGTTGTTCAAAATGAAACTGGAGATCCTAATGAGTCTGATACAACAAAGAAACATTCGTTCTTTATACCAGAAACTTTAATTAATGTAACAATTTTAAACGAAACAGTTGTAGCGCCTGGTGCGTTTATGAACTGTTCAAAGATTCAAAACATTAGAATAATGTCATCACAAGCAGCCGGTACAAAGGATACTGTTACAACTATAGCAGAAGGTGCTATGTATGGATGCTCTAGCTTGAAAGAAGTGTCTTTGCCATTCGTTGGTGCTAGTGATTCCGTTTCTAATGGACAATTAGGATATATTTTTGGTAAAAATTTATTTTCAAATACAGAACAAGTTAAGATTATAAATGAACCAAACAAATATTGGTATATTCCTAGTGGCTTAAAAACAGTTACTTTAAATCACCAAACTGTATTAACAACATACTCATTCTATAATACCTTTATGGTAGAAAATGTAATTATTTCTAAAGCGACGCAAGAAGCTCAAAGAAATGTTTTTTATGGCTGCAAGAATTTAACAACCTTAGAAATTCCCTTTGTTGGAAAACAAAGAGGAATCGATGTAGGTTCTTCTAATAGTAATAAAAATAACTATGGATATTATTCCGATGGTAATGATTATTGGTGGGAGGATCTTGCAGTAAGAAACTCAATGGTATGGTTATTTGCGCCAATGGGCTCATATGGCCAGGAGGTCGATGGCTACTATGAACATTGCTATATTTCAGGGTTATGGAGATATTCATCATATTCAGCATCTATACCAAATTCATTAAGTACAATTACAATAACGAATGACTCAGCTATTCCTAGCTATGCATTTAGAGCTTTTACAAAGCTTAACACAATTGAAATTCAAGATACTATTGTTTCTGACAATAAAGGATTAGTTTTAATAGATGGTGGATGTATGACAGGCTGCAGTAGTTTAAATACATTAGTTGTTCCATTTATTGGCGCTGATTATAATAATAACAGTCAAAATAATTACACACATACAATTGGCTGGTATTTTGGAACTACTGCATATAGTAATTCTTATGTTGCTAGTCAATCAGGATATGTATATTATATTCCTAAATCTTTAACAAGAATTAATATAACGGGCTTAATCTCTTCAGTTCCTGCATATGCTTTTGCCAATATGACATCTTTGTCATCAGTTGCAATTCCAAATGCTACAATTACAACAATTGGAGATTATTCTTTCTATTGTGATAATAATCTTACAACGATTAATTGGCCAAAGTCTCAATTTAATAATGTAGCTAATTATGCTTTTGCAAATTGCTCATCATTAGGAGAGATGGATAATTTTATACCAGCAACTGTATCAACAATTGGAAATTATTCATTTATGGGTACATCCATAACGGGAATTAGTACGGTGCTAAATGCTAAAATTACATCCATTGGGAATGGAGCATTTAAGAGTTGTTACCAAATAACTGAATTTGATTTTTCAAAGTATACTGCACTTTCAAGTGTTGGAAATTATTTGTTTGAAGACTGTGGAAGATTAGTCAGTGTTAAAAATATTAAATTTTTAACTAATTACATGTTTAAGGATTGTATTTCACTTAGAGGTGTAAACTTAAATGAATACTATACTTTACCAACATCAAAAAAGCAAATTCCTGAAGGATTATTCTATGGTTGCTATAATTTATTAAGTAATGGTGTTGCTGGTGGTCTTGAATTTGATAATTCTTCATCTACAATTGATACTATTGGTGCTTATGCATTTAAGGGATGCTCATCACTTACTACGTTTACGTTACCAGAAAGCATTATTCAAATTGGTAATGGAGCATTCCAGGATTGTACACATCTAGAAAAATTAAGAATTAATCGAAATTGTGTCTCAATGATTGCTGGTACTAATAAAAAGACTAATGTAGACGATTTAAAAAACGGAATTTTCTATGGATGCAATAAGGATTTCTACTTAGAAGTTTATTATCAAGAAAGTCAATGGCCAACTAATTGGGGCTATAATTGGAACTGTTACTTCCCAGTAATGGTTATTGGTCAAAATACAGATGATATGTTTAAGTACTCTTATGATGAGGACTTAAAGGGATATGTAATTGTAGGATTTAATACTGAAGATTATGTGTTTGTTACAACATTGTCATCAGGATTGAAGCAATATTTGTTAAGTGATATTGTTATTTTCCCCTCAACATATAATGGTCTTCCTGTTAGAGGTATTATTAGTGGTGCCTTTGATGGATATGGAGACAATTACTTTGAAAAGGTTAATTCATTTGTCCTAGGTGAAAACTATGTTGAAATGGGTGCAGGAGTTTTAACCTTTGAAGCTTCACATACAGTTTATATTTATTCCCAAATGACTGTTGCACAAGCTACTAAATATGCAACTGCAGCAACGGCTTCAGGTAATTTTGTACCTGAAACGTTGGGTGCTCAAGCTAATGCTAATGCAATTACAAACTATTATGGAACATCATATGGTAAAGAAGATGTATATATAACAAATGGTATTGTTTTCTATAAGGAAGCTTGGCGATTTGTTGGTACAACACCAACTATCCTTATGTCTGCCCTTGATTTTAAACTAGAAAATGATTCATATACTTATAATATGGGTGATGCAATTGAGCCAGTGATTATAGAAATTGGTTCAAATGAAAATTGCATTAAATATGTAGATCCAACAATGGTTAGAGAAAATCAAAAGGATATTATTTATGATCGTTTCTATAATTATGATTCATCTACTCATCAATATAGTAGGATTCCTAGCTTTGATAATGTAATTGTTAGATATAGTAATAATGTTAATGTTGGTACCGCTTCAATTACCTTTACATCTAATACTGGATTTTTATATGGATCAGCAGTTAAAACATTTACTATTACGCATTATGAATTAATGCTTTTCCATGAAGCAAATGAATCTGATAATATTGAAAATGAATTTGGGTATGGATATCGCGCATATTCAGATGTATTTTTGGATTATTATTATAATTTAGAAGGTATATCTGATTATAAGGATGCTATTTTGAAGGTAAAATACAATGGCTTAGGATGGTCAAATGATCAATGGACAGTTTCAGGACAAGCTCCTAATCTTCCTACTGGCTATGTATTAAAAGGAAAATTGAAAACTGAAAGTAATGATGTTGGACAATATTGGTCTGATAAAAAAAATGGAAATGGTGGAGTTTCAGGCTTAGGCTTTGTTTGGGAAGGCGGATACCATGTCTATAATACTAAGGGCCAAGAGGTTACTAATAACTTTGTACCAGTAATTACATTGTTTGTAGAAATTACTCCATATGATTTCATTGATTCAGATATTGTATGGGATGGTGAATGGAATGCTGCAACATCTCGTTATGAATATAAATATAACGGATTAGAGCTAACCCCAAAGCCTTATATTTACGATGAAGCATATGGTAAAATGGATGCCAAATTTATCGTAGAGGTTACTCCTACAAATAATACGGTTGCGATTGATCCAGGTACAATTGGTACAATGACAATTGTAAGCTACAGTAAAAACTTTGCATATAATGGTCAGGCTGGAACTACATTTACAGCAAATTTCGAGATTGTAAAAGGAGAAGTAACAATTACAATATCTTCTCAATATACATTGGATGAGGACCATAATTATTATCGATATAATGGTGGCTTTAGCTCATGGATAGATACACCACCAACCTTTACAATGGAAATTAATGGTCTAGGGCCTAATTCAGTTTTAAATGGTGAACTCATTACTACAAGTACTAGTACTAATCTAGAAAAGGGTACATATTCTTCTGATTCTAATAATTTAAGCCGTAAAGGTGATTTTAATTGGGATACAAATATTTATTCAACAGGATATTATATTGAGTCTTCACATCGATTAACTAACGATGCTGATCCATCTTTAGGTTTTATGGATGAAACTCAAAAATATAACGTTACATTGAATGCTACTTGTGAAATTAAGTATGCTACAATTGATTATAATCTATCTATCAATGAATATTTACCTACTGACAATCCTAATGGTACTGTATCATACAATCAAGAAATAATTTCAATTGATGATTCATTACAGGTATTTGAAAAGAATTTCTCTCATGATGATATAGGTGCAATTGATCCATTATATATTAAGTATGGAATTGATGGATACGAGCACAATTTAGGTGCTATATTCTATAATAAGTTTACAAATAATCCAACTGTAACAATTACTGAAAATAGTAGTCATACTAGTGGCTCAACATATATATTTAAAGAAATTCCAGGTACTGGAGAAATAGATTTAACATTAAAAATTGAAAAAACAAATTATGAAACTGTAACTAAGAATATTAAACTTGTTTTAACAAAAGGTTTATTTAAATTTAAATCACTTGATAAGGAATATGATAGAGAGCCAGTAAATGTATTGAATGCTCTTTTAAGAAGACCTTCTGATTTGGATTCAAATGTTGTTAAGGAATTTAAATTCTATGATAAGGATCATAATCAAGAATTAGCATCAGCCCCAAGTGCAATTGGAAGCTATTATGTCAAAGTTAAAATGACTGGTAGTCAATATTTTGAGGATTTTGATGAAAGAATTGATTTTAATATCACTCCTCGTAGCTTAATTATTCAAGTTGATGATCCGATTTCTTCTAAAGAGTATGATGGTCAGTCTTGGTCTTATGTGTCTGGTGCAAACGGAACGGGAGATACAAGTTCTACAAGACCTAGCTTGAATTTGTTAAGTGGAGATTCATTATTTGGTTCATTTAAGTCAATTTCAAGTGCTGTTAAGTTATACAAAGCATCAACTACAGGCGATTTCTATGTTGATGGATTGTGGCGAGTTTCCAATGATGCTTTAGGTGACCAAACAGGTAATTATGTTGTTGTATTTAAGGGTGAATTTGAAATTTTACCTAAGCAATTTAAATATAAATTAAATGTTGACTGGTCTGACAATAATCAAGATGCATCAGGAACATATGTATTTACATATGATCAAGCATACCACTATGCAACAATTACAGTTTCAGATCCTACATCAAATTATCATATTTATTATAGTGAACAAAATCCTGAAAATGGAGCAGTAGAGGTTGATTGGTCAACTCAACCATTCTTCTATTCACAACCAAATTCAGGTACTGAGTACTATACTACATATATTAAGCTTGTAGCAGATAATTATGAAACTAAGTATGACAGCGTTGTAATTAAAATTAATGGTAAGGATGTCGAAATTATATGTGATACAGCAGATAGGACATTTGCATATGATGGATTTGAGCATTCAATTAATGTCACTACGAACCCATATTATGCGGATGTATATTATAGTCTATTAGCTGATGCACCAAAGAATATTAGTAATATTGATTTTGATTCTATAACAAATTGGACAACTGTTCCTCCTGTTGGAATTGATGCTGGAATTTATCATATAATCGTTAAGGCAAGTGCTTTAAATTATAATACAAGTTATAAATATCTTCCTATGGTTATTGATAGTAATTTAGGCTCTCAAATGACAATGACAATCACACCTGATAATGTAACATATGATCGTCAAATGCACGGATTTAAGATTTCTAATTTAGGTTCAGGAATTAATATTCAAGATCTTACTATCAGAGTTGCTATGGATGATGGTAACAAGAATTGGTTAACATACAACCTATCTGAGATTGTTGTAGGTAGTGCCAATTATCAAGTGGATTTATTTACAAAAGCTGGTACATATGATATTTATGTTGAAATACTAAAGCATGGATATCGTCCAATTAAGAAAAATATAACAGTAAATATTAATCCTCTATCCCTAGATTTGAATTGTGATTTCTATCAAGGCCAATATGATGGTGAATATCATTCAGGTATTTTATCTAGCTCATCAGCCGATCGCTTAGTTATGACAGGCTCTCTTGAGAAAAATGATTTATCATATCAATATGCTCAAGTTGTTAATGGTATTGAAAAAATGATTCCATTAAAGGTTGAGTATGGTACTGTTCAAGGAAATCAGATTGTTTATTCTCCAGTTATTGCAAGATATAAGAATGTTACTGGTGCTCCTATTCCACTTTATATAAGAGTTTCTGGAGATAATTTTGAAGAGAAAATCTTTAGTGGAACAATTCTTATTGAAAAAGCTACAAATATTCAGCCTAATTATACGGATGAAATTGAAATTGAATATTTAGCTCGCCCTGTCACATATAATGATTTAGGTGTAACAACATTCCATGATGGTCAAAAGACAATTAAATATCGTGATGTTATAATTGCAGGTGATGGTACTAAATCACCAGGTAATTATAGGACAGCTCCTCAAGATTTAGGTTGGTACTATGTTGAAATCGACTATGCAGATACTTCAAATTGTGAAGGCACTTCAATTGAATTTTATTTTCATATTGTTCCTCGTGTTCTAACTGTAGAATATACAAAAGAATACGAATATACGAGCGAAACAATTGTACCTCAATATACTGTAACGACTGGAACAACTGATGTTGTTACATATAGTATTGCATCCTTTGATGGTGCTGGTAATGCTGATACATGGCATATAATTCCAGGTACATATTATTTCAAGCTTAATGATGATTATAATAACCCTAATTATGTTTTATCAGCATCAGATAGAGGTTTAATTGAATATCGTATTATTAATCGTAAGGTTTTAATTTCATTTGATGCAGAAAGAGATTATAAGGCTGATGTATTTGAACTTAATGTTGATTATACAAGCAGTAATGCTAATACTAATTCTGATTCAGGATTCAGTGTAACAGCTCTTTTATCAAACGACACCTTAAAAGCTAAAATAAAAACGCGTTATTCATCAGTAGGAACATATACTTACCGTATTACATACGTATATAATGCAGCAAGTGGTCAATGGGAATTACATCCAAGCTATACGCCAAAGCTAGAAGCTTTCACATTAGAAAATCTCGAATTATTTGATACAAATACAAATGCTCCAGAATTATATTATGATGTTGTATTTGATGTAAAGCTTGTAATAAGCTATCCAGAGCTTGATGTTGATGCTCCTGAAGAGCAAAAATTTGTTTTCGATGGATTCAATAAAAACGCTAAGGTTGCAATAACAAGTAGCTACCCAGGAATTATTACTTGGAAATTCTGGACAGGAGATGTTACTGAGGAAGAAGCAACAGATATTTCTTCAACAAACATTAACTTCCGTAATGTAGGATCATATACATTAAATTATGTTATTTCTGCAAGTAATTATAAAGAAAAACGTGGTAAAGTTAGAGTCATCATTGATCAAGCTAGTATTTCTACTGATATTGATTCTTTCAGTGGTATATATGATGCAGAAAAGCATAGAACAACATATACGATTCATACGTCACCACTTTATTTGACTGATAGTGAAAAGCCAAAGCTTTATTACTTTAAGAAATCTATATTAAATAATGTATTGGGCATGAGCTTAAATGATTTATACGATTTCTTTGATAGTGATACACCAGAAAATAATGCTTTGTTTGCATTATATGACTCAAAGAGAAAGAATCCAGATTCAAATGGAGACTATATGATTGATGCTGGCGATTACTATGCTGTATTGTATAATCCATCAAGAATTGATTCAAACATTGGTAAGGTGCTTCAAATCAAGGAAATAAGACTTGAACAAAGAACCTTATATTTCAAAACAACGCTTACAGATCCTTGGAAGAGATTTAAGGTTTATGATGAAAGTAAATTTGAAATGCCAAATGGTGTTTGGTTTGTTAATAATGTATTTAGCTCAACATATGATGAAAGTGCTAATTCTAAGAATAATTTAGCTAATGCTGGATTAATTCCAGGGCATGTTATCAAGGATATTAGCTTGGCAAATTATACATTTACTACATCGTCAGCTGATGCTAAGGGTGATTTTGATGGTGAAAATAATGGTGATCCATATGAGATGGAAGGAGACTTTGAGTTTGTATTCTTTGAAATAAATGCTAATAATAACTCAGTTGTTGAAAATTATCGTCCTGCATTTACAGAACTTGATGATGGAAGCTACCCTATACAAATTACAATTAAACGTGCGGAATTAAAGGATTTCTATGTTCAAGATAGTGAAGTTGAATATAATGGTCATAACATATTACCAAAATATACAACAAAATCTGATGGTCAGGTTGAGACCTTATATATTAAGACTGATTCTGATTATAATGAAATTGATGGTTCAATCCTAACTGATCAAACTGATGTTGGTTATTATCGTGTTTATATTCATATTGCACAAGGTAAAAATTATCGAGCATGGGCTGGAAGTGATCCTACAACTGATCGTGATATTTATATAAATGGCAAGTGGTATAAGATTGCAAAGGTTCATTGTATACCTAAGAATGTAAATGTTCAATGGGAAGAAACCTCAGTGGTTTATACTGGTAAGGATATTTATGCTAAACCATATATTACAGATGTGTTTGGTAATCGAATTGATTTCCAATATGAATTATTTGATTCAAAGCGTATTAGTGTTGGCTATAATATTCCAATGCTTAATGCTGGCAGATACTTTGTTAGTGCTTTACCAACAAGTACAGTAAATGCTAATAATTATATTCTTAATTATGATTCAATCCAATTTAATGTTACTAAGCGTATTATTAATATTAAATATATAACTAATGAAACTTGGTTAAAAACAAATTGGTCTAAAACATTTACAGAAAATGATACTGAAAATATTATTGGATTTAAGGATTCATTCCCTGGGTATAATTTGGAATTAACTTTAAAAACTAAAGCTGCAAAGGATGGAACCTATAGAGAAGCGACATCATTTGATATTAATGCTAAGGTTACAGATCCTTCAGGAAATTTCAAATATGATAGTGGAATAAATATATTTGATGGTCAAACATATTATGTAGCTGATAACTTTGAATTTACAATTGGTGATGGAGATGTTGAAGTTACATTAATTAGCAAGGATCTTAAGGTATCTGCTGCAGATGAGGATACAAAGTTTGATAATCAATATCATTCACCAAAGGTTGATGTTATAAGCCATGCATCTGGCTATGATATTCAATACAAGTGGGGATATTATGATGATGCAACCGATTCATTAGTTGACCCTGTTGGATATGAGAATACTGCTTGGTCAGCTATAAAGCCACAATTTATCGTTGTTGGTACATATTATGTTGGATATCAGGTTTCTATTGCTGGAGAAGATGGTAACGAAAGCTTAGAGGTCGGTCATGTAATAATTAGAATTAGACAAGCAGATGCATATTTGACAGTATCTAATTTAAATAGAACATATACAGGAACGACATTTGATACTTCCACGATTGGTATTAGTGGAGGCTTTAATGGTGATTTCAATTCAAGCGGAATTGAAACATCTGGTAATAGATATAAGCTATTAAGGTTTTACTTTAAGACTTCAGGTGCTCCGGATTCTGATTTTTCTGAAACATTACCAATCAATGCTGGTAGGTATGTTATAAAGATTACATCAGATTCAGATAATAATCCTAATTATTTACAAAACTATACAACATTAGATTCGATTCAAAATATGTTTGAATTTGAAATTACTCCAGCCGTTTTAAGACTTGATTATAATGTTGATTTGAAGGTAAAGGATGAAACAAATATTACATATGATAGTAATCCGGGTTCCTCTGATTTTAGAAGTATTGAAACAATTGCTCAGTTTAATCAAAACTTCTTCATCGGAAATAATACTGTAAATAATACAATTCAATTATCAGGCCTTTTAGGCGCTGATAAGTTCGAATATCATATTTATAGTGCTTCAGGACAAAAATTATCACGTATGACTTATCTTTACTCAAATGCTGTAGCTACAGGTAATGGAGTGGATAATTCATGGCTATTCTATAATAATGATTTGTTTGGAATGGAATGGAAAACAACAAATGGAACAAGTGATAATTCATATAATTATCGTATTATTCTTCAATTTAAGCTTCATGCTCATTATCCTGAGATGACAGTAAGAGAGATTCCAGATGTTATGGTTGATTATACTGGTAGTCCAATTAGTTTTGCAACGTCATTCAATAAGCAATATAATACGAACGTTATTAATTATGTAGATGATCCTTCCTCACAATATTGTGTAATTCACTATGGTAAGAAGAATTCAACTAGTAATTTAGATTATACTTTAGATGACTATGAGCAAACAGCTCCTGGTGTATATACGGTTTACTTTATGATTTATGCCGATAATGCTCAAGATTCTTCAGGTAATTTAGTTCATTTTGAAAATTATTATGGAAGTGCTAAATTTACAATTAATCCTAAATCTCGTGTTGATGATGGCTTAACTGTTTCTTCAAATCTTCTCAATAAGATATATGATGGAATAGCATATGATGAAAACACTTGGAATTCAATAAAGAATAATAATGGTGTTCAATTTGGAGAAACTCTTCCAAATCAATGGTCAATTTCTTATTTCGTTGCCCAAGAACAAATACAAGGAAGCGGAGATTGGAAGATTTCTGGTAAAGAGCTTTCTAGTGTGACAAATGCCGGTGATTATATCTATCGTTTAAAGATTCCTGCACAAGGAAATTATGCAGAAACGGTTATTGAAAACCACTTTAAGATTGATAGAAGAAAGTATCATATAAGCTCTAATAATGGCTCACCATATCAGGTTATGTATTCTGGTGTATACTGGAATTATGATCTTGTAAGTGCTTTAAATGATGGCTCATCTGATTTTTCAGTTCAAAGACAAACGGGAAATGGTGATGAAGGATTGCTTGATGGTATTTATAATCATAAGCTAATTACTGCATTGCTGATAAGTAATAATTCAATTGTTGGTATCTATACTCAAGCCGGAACTGATAAGGGTATTATTAATATTCGTCCAGAATTCCATGTGATACGTGATGCGAATAATGTTGATGTAACAAATAATTATGATTTCATTTTTGACTTCGAGCTTGAAATCACAAGAGGTACAATTACATTAGGAACAAATATTCCTAGTGATGGAATATTTAATTATGATGAAAATAGTGGCGTTAGATTTGAAGCCTGGATTGTAACACCTACTGGATATTCTAAGGGCTCTAATATTGAATATGCTGAATATGATTTTGCAACAGGAACATATGGTTCTTGGACAACATCAACTAATCTTAAGACTGAAGCAGGCACTTATCAGTATAAGGTAAGAGCGACTAAGGTAGCTAACTTTAATGATCTTCTTGATCAGGTATATACATTTGAAATTAAGAAGGTTAGAAATAGCTTAAGCATTGATTCGCTTGATAAGGAATATGATGGAAATCCTGTAAATCCAGTATTCCATACATATGATTTTAACGGTACTGTTTCAGCGGCTCTAAGTGCTGGAAAAGATGTTGAGGTTAAATATTACGAGAATAATAATGGTGTTAGAGGTGGAGAAATCTTAGGACCTACGCCTACAAATGCTGGTACATATTGGGTAACTATTAAATATGGTGATACAGCTAACTTTATGGGTATTCAAGAGGAAAAGCAATTTACAATTACACCTCGTGAACTTGTTGTTTCAGGATATGATACTGATTTGACTTATAATGCAGAAGAACAAGCTCCTAACTTTACAATTCTTACGAAGACTGGCAATAATAGTTTTAATTCTAATAATTATGAAATATTCTATTATAGCCAAAATGATTTGGTAAGTCCGCTATCATCTAAGACTAAAAATGTTGGCGATTACCGTTTAGTTATTAAACTAAAAGGAAGCGGAGCATCAAGTGCTGAAAATAATTATTCATTTGGTGAAGGAACTAAAGAATTCTACATTAACTATAGAATTAATAAATGTGTTGTTATATTCTCCGCTTCAATGAATTATAAATATGATGGAAATATTCCTGTAATTGGATTAAGCTATATTCAAACACTTGCATCTAACCCACTTCCAATAGGGGTTATCCTTAACTCGGCAATTAAGGCTAAGAGTCCCGATGCTAAGCTATATGCAATTAATTGTTCTTATACAGATGTTGCATTTACTAATAATTTTGAATGGAATAATACTCCATCTTCTGTACCATTATTAGTAAAGAATAGTATTGCAGAAAATCTTGACAATTATGATATTAGACTTGATCTTAATTTAAATGTTGCATATGATACTGTGCCATATGTTGTTTCTAAATATGAAGGAATTTATGATGGTAATTATCATACAATAACATTTACATTTAGTGGTGATGATAATGCGGAAATAAGATATTCAGCAAAAGCTACTAATGATATTTCAGAATATTCTACAACTATTCCTAAATTTAAGAATTACACTTCAAATCCTATTCATATTTATGTTGCAGTAAAATCCACAACATATACAAATGGTGAATGGAAGTTCTTAGGTCTTGATCAAGCAGCATCTGATTATGATGAATTTACGGTTAAGATTGATAAGGCAGATACTAGAATTACTCCTCCAAGTATTGATTTAAATAAGATTTACGATGGAAAAGTAACTCCTAATCCAACAAATATTGATTATTTATCATATGGTGGAGATAACCTAGATAGCAAGCTTACTTATACATATTACGTAAAACAAGGTAATCAATATGCAGAATGTAATAGTGTTCTTCAAAATAGAACAAATGTTGGTGAGTACTATTTGATTATTTCTCTAGAATTTGATTCAGGAGATAATTACAATAATACGGCGACAGATCCAATTTATTTTGCAATTAAGCCTCGTGATTTAGTAATTAAGATTCCAAATAAGGTTAAAACTTATGATGGAAATGCTTGGAGTGCATTGCTTGCATCATCTGCTTCAGAACAAGGAAGACTTCTAGATGCAACATTTGAAAAGGTTCCTGGAATTGAGGAATCTGGTCTTGTAAATGGACAAGCTTTTAGAGGTACTATTTTAACAAAATCTGTAAATAGTGGTCATTATTATGGTGGTATTGTTGGTTCAACCTTAACTGATCTTGTTTGGAAGAGTGGATATGGTTTCTATGTAGAAGGAGATACTAATTCAATTATTCTTTCAAATAACTATAATATAAGTATTGAAACAACAATTACGATTGATAAGGCTGATTTAGATATTGAATTCTTTGATGTAACTCATATCTATACTGGCCAAGAATATTTCATAACTTATACTTGGTATAATTATCCTATTGTATCTGGAATTACACAAAGCGCTGATTATGATAATTATATTCAATATTCAAAGGATCCTCTAGGACATGGTGCTCCACCATCATCTTGGAGTAATGTTCCAATTGGATGTAGTTTTGGTAGTTTAACTATCTATATTAAGATTGAATTACCTAACTATAATATATTCCAGGATACTAGAACAATAACAATAACTTCTATTCCATCAAAGATTATTGTTACTGACTGGGGTTCATTTAAGGCAAATCCTGAGGATATGATATATAATGGTTCACAATATACATTTAATGATATTCAAATGACATCTAGTATTGTGGGAGATACTAGAGTGCCATACATAAGATATTATGAGCTATTAGATGATGGAGCAACTTACCAAGAATTATTAGATTCTAATGGTAATCCATATGCACCAGTTAATGCTGGTAAATATGCAATAACATTATGCTTAGATGCTGATACAAATAATGGCTATGATAAGTATGAATCATTGAAGCAGCCTTTTGAAATTAGAAAGAGATCAGCAAAGGTTTATTGGGCTTCAGAAAAGTGGATAAAGGATAGTGTAACAGGAATTGTAACTCATAGAAACAATTATACTGGTAGCGTAAATCTTCCACTTGGACGAGTATATGGAATTCTAAATGATGCACAAGGACATCTTGAAATAATTCCACTGGTTGTAACACCAGCACAAGGCTATAATTGTATTAATGTTGGTGTTCAAAAGGCAATTGCTCAAATTCAAGCAGGTATAGGCCCTGGAATTGTAAATGGATTATCGCAAGCTAATTATGATCAAAATTATGTTTTAATCAATAATGAATGCGATTTCGAGATTATTAAATCTACGGATATCGGTGGAGGATCAAATTCTAATCCAACCTTCCCAGATGGTGGAGATCATCCAAATAGTGGCGATGGTAATGATGATAATAATCCAACAAAGCCAGATAACAAAAATAATCCTGATAATCCAGATAACAATTCTAAATTTGAAGGAATTAGATTTGAGCTTAAGCAATATGATCCAACTGCTCAAACAGCTAATACACCATTTAAGTATAGTGTAAACTTAAAATTATACTTTACAGTAACTTACTTATATAGTGATTCTACAACTAAAGTATATTACTATGAGGTTGAACCAATTTCATTATTAACTGTGGCAAATACTAAGTTTGTTATTAAGACAATCTACGATAGTACTTGGCAGACATTTGATACTAATCCATCTTGTCAATTTGACTTTATTCTTAAAGAAATTGTAAAGACACCAGAATTTGAGGTCGATGCAGTATTAAAGGATAATCAAAATTATGCATGGAATACAAATGGCGATACAGCTGATTGCAAAATTATGGTTCAGTTAGATCCTCTTGAAATAACAGATTATGTTAACGACATTAAGCTTACTAATCCGACATCTAGTAGCTTGTTGTTAGCTAAAAATGCTGACGGTTCTGCAGCAAAAACTGAATATGACCAGACATGTGCTGATCAAAAAACAATTGTAACAATTAGGGGAGGATTAGTTGGCTCTCAAACTGATATAGTTCTTGACTATTCTTCTGGAGCATTTGATATATTCTATGGTAACAATATGAGACCTACAACATCAAATCCTACCGAGAATGCTTACTACGTTGTTAAGAGCAAGGATTCATATCCTATTAGTTTTGAATTTGGTGATTATTCAACTTATAAATCTGTAATGGAATCAAATGCAAGTAATCCTGATTATATGAATCAAAATAAAATGCCTACTACAACACCTGCTTTCAACCCTGCATTCACATTTGAAATTAAAACCCCAGAACCTACATATTTACAGTTAACTAATTCATCTACAGTTAAGTTTGTAAGCTATGAACAAAACTTTAGTTTAAATACGTTAACTTATACATATGATGTTTCAAATGACGATAGATATACAGCCTTAGCATCTAAGACTGTAGCAGAAAGAAAGAATTCAATTTATAAATTAAGCCATTTACCTCAAAGAAAGACCGTTTCTGATTTATTAACAAATAACTTTGTAAATAATTTAAAACACATTGTTGTTTGTGATTCCAATGGAAATGTAATATTTGATGGAGCAAATGGTACTGATTTATCAACCGCATCAACGGATTATATTGGAACTGGATCATATATTTCTTTATATGACAGCGATGATAGCGTATCAAGACTTTTAATTGATTGCGTAGAAATTGTTGTAGTTGGTGATTTGGATGGAAATGGAATAATAGAGACTGCTGATAAAACAATTGCTAAGGATTTTGCAAAGAAATTTACAAAATTAACAGAGCCAGAAATAAATGCGGTTAAATACATAGCAGGTTTGACTGGTACCAAAGCAAAGATTGAAACAGCAGATGCAACAAACATTGGTGCAAAATTTAAGGATACACATAATCAACTACCTGATTATGAATATTATCTAGATAATATATTATATAATCAAAATTATTCTTTTTCGTCTTAATAATTTTTGGGTGACTGTTAATTACTAATGGTCACTCAAAAATAACATAAATTTTATTCATATTATGAAAGGAGTGAATATAATATGATAAAAAATATAAAGAAAAAAATTATATTATTCTTCTTGATTGTTTTATCTATATTTGGTTTAAATTCAATTATTAGTACATCAAAGATAGATAAAACTGTTAATGCTGCTGGAACAAATATTAATCAATGGGTAAGCATTGCTGGTACTAATGTGAAAGTTAAAGTATGTTATACCGAAGATTTATTTGTGGCAGAAGATTACTCAAATTGTATAACATCTGTTCCTACATCCGGCGAATTTTATATGACTGCGTTTGTTGATATAGGTACTTCTTTATCTAGTCTGCAATTAGTGTGGGATTTGAATACGTCTGAAGTTAGCAATGTAGATTCAATATTTGGACTTTCATCTGCAGATGATAGTAAGAAGCTAACTAATTTGTCAATTGTTGACAGAGATACAGCCAAAAAAATAAAAAATTCAATTGATGACCCAGACTGGGATCCGTTCAGTGATTTGCCAGTTCTACCGGGTAGAACAACTGGATCAAACTACATTGAAGGAACTGCTCAAAATTTTTTATATAAAACTGGAGTAACTGAACCTGATCCTACAATTTCCAATTCCGAGTTATTCTATGGACCTGGTCAAACAACTGGGGATATAACTGGTGGAACATATGTTATATTTAAGGTGAGAATAAAATTAAATCCAGGAGTTACAAATTTTAATTCAACTTGTATAAGTATGCGTGTAGCAGAAACTACTGGTGGTAAAGTATATGGTGAAAGTCCTAGTGATTTTAACGCATCATTAGGTGGTGCAGCTTTAAGTGATAATGTAGATACAACTGTTACAGCTACAAATGATTCTACAACTAAGAATGCAAGCTTAACAGAATCAAATACAACTGCAAACTTTAATTTTGATGCTACCGCAAGTACATCTACAACCTTTAAAGTTAAGGTAGATAATGGAAAAGGAAGTATTGATACAAGTACTATAAGTAGTAGTAGTGGTATTACTCTCGACAGTCCTACCCCAACATCTGATGGATATTCATTCACATGTAGTAATACGCAAAGAGGTATTTTTTCAACTGTATCGTTTAAGGTTATTTCCGAATCGAAAAATAATTCAAAAACTTATACAATAAATGTACAAAGAATGCCTATTATTACAGGAATGACATTTACAAGTAATGGTGGTTTTGCAAATCCTATTATTACTACAAGCTCATCAAGTTCAACAACTGGAGTTGTAAGTTCATTTAATGAATTACCTAAGGGTACATATTATGTTTGGGGGTCAGCTTCTTTACAATCATTTAACGTAAACTATACATGTGATGCAAAAAGCTCATCTTACAATATTAATAATGGTGGTAATCAAACTGGAAATACTTTCACAGTTAATGCTAAAAGCTTTACAATTAGCTTAGGCTATGACGGTTCAAATAATGCTACTGAAGACTATGTATTTAACTATATGACGATTGCTGATAATGTTGGACTACAAAATGTTACAGGTACTGTAGCAGGAAGTTCTACAACAGCAACAGTCACATCGACATCAGCTACAGAATATAAAGCTACATTCCCTTATAAAGATGCAAATGGACATATAATTACTTCAGCAAACATTAATGCTACGCTTACTACACCTTCTTTAAGCTCAGTTGAATATAGTTTTAATCAATCAAACTGGACTTCTGGTAGTGTAGCACCAGTTAGCTTTGCTAGTGGAAATACAACAACTGTATATTTTAAAGTAAAAGATAATTCGACTAGTGCAACTAAGATTTACACTGTTAATGTAGAAAGAACTGTAAGAGATAATACAGATGCTTCTGTAACTGTTACAAATGGTACTTCACAAACTGGCACCTTAAATAGTTCCACATTATCTTTAAACTTTACTTTCCCTGCAACAGCTGCGTCTCAAACAACAATTAAAATTAAAGTTGATGCTGGCAATGGTGAAATTACAAATTTATCATCAAATGTAACTAATAATGGTGTAAATAATGGAGAATATACATTAGTTTTAAATTCTTCGGTAAGAGGTAAATATGATGTAGTAACCTTTGATGCAGTTGCTCAAAATGGAACAACAAAAAAATCATATACTATTAACATTCAAAGATTACCTATTATCACAAACATTCAATTTACTAAGGTTGGTTCAACTGGAGTAAATCCAATTTTGACATCTGGTTCATCAAGTCAAACTGATTCTGTTGTAACCATCCCAAGTACAGGACTTCCTAAAGGAAATTATTATGTATGGATTCCAACTGGGGTAACAAAGTTTAATGTAAGCTTTACTGCAGATGCATTAAGTGCATTATTTAATGGAAGTACTTACAATGACCCTGTTTCTGTAGCATCTACAACAATAAATGCTAATACATTTACTATCAACTTAAATTCAAGTGATGCAAATAAAACAGAGGTATATACATTTACTGTAAAGACAATGGTTGATCACACTAGTTTAAAAACAGTATCTGGTCGTGTTACAAATGCTTCTAATATTGGTCAACTATCAGGAAATGCAAGTACTGGATTTAAGCTTACATTCCCATATAGTGATTCAAATGGTAAGGCTATTACAAGTGTTGACGTTACACCAACTGCTACAGACCCAACCTTAAGTACTGTTTATTATAGTACAGATGGTGGTGCAAACTGGACACAAGTGCCAACAGTTGGATATTTCCCTGTTTCAATTAATACTTCAACTAATAATGCTAGTGTTAAGATTAAAGTAGAAGATAATTCTTCTCATAATTCAAAGGAATATGATGTAACAATTGAAAGAACTGTAAGTCATGAGGTAGGCACTGTTGTTGCAATTAGCGGGGCAACTCCTTCAACTGCAACACTTTCTGCTACAACAACATCTACTAACTTCACTCTTCCTGCAACTGCTTCTTCAAGTACAACAATTAATGTTACTGTTGATAGTGGAAAAGGAAAGATTGATTTATCAACGTTAAGTGGTGCAACTTATAGTTCATTGTCAAATGGAACTTACTCTTTAATTCTTGATCCGACAAATCGAGGCTCATTCTCAACAGTTACATTTACTATAATTGCACAGGATGGTTCTACAAGCCAAGCATATACTGTAAATGTTCAAAGAAAGCCTATTATTACCAATATAACATTTACCAAGGATGATGGTCTAGTTGACCCAATTATCACTAAGGGTAGTACAAATTCAAGTTCAAACCCTGTTACTAATTTTGTTGATTTAGCAGAAGGAACTTATTATTTATGGGTATCACCAAATGTAGCTCATTATTTAGTTAATTATACAGCTGATTGCGTATCTTCAACATATAATGGTACAGCTTATGCTAATACAACCGTACAAATTGGTACAACTGATTTAATAATTGTATTACTTTCAAGTGATTCTAATGTAAAAGCTACTTACAAATTTGTGTATAAGACGATAACTGCTAATACGGGATTAAATGATCCTACAACATCTGTTACAGGTACATCAACAACAGGTACGTTAGATTCATCTACCTTAAACTCAGACAATGGTAAAGATTATGTGGTTAAAGTTCCGTATCTTGATAGCTTTGGAAATACTATTACATCTGTTTCAGTTAAAGCACCATTGACTACACCTAGTAGCTCAACCCTTGAATATTATGATGCTTCAACTGGTACATGGAATACAATTACAAGTTCAACAGGAACATCTGTTGCAATCGATGGTACAACAAATCAAGGAAGTATTAAGTATAGAGTTACTGATAAGGTAACACATGATTTTGCTATTTATAATGTTACTGTTGAAAGAGAGGCTGCAGATACTGATAATTCAATCGCAAGTGTAACTGTTTATGATGTTACAAATAATAATGTAGTAAGAGCAGGTACTTGGACCGGTGATACATATACAATAAATAGTAACTTACCATATAATTCAGCTATATTACGTTTTGTAGTTACAGCTACAAGCCAACATGCTAAGCTAACAATTGAAACTCAAACATATGGTAATACAGCTTCTCATACTCATAATATTACTACAAAGAATCAAGCTGTTAAGGTTAAGATAACTGTAACTCCTCAATCTGGTCAAGCTGCAGAATACTACATTGAATATTATGTTGCAGATACAAGAAGTACTGATAGAACTTTAAATCAATTTGAGGTAAGTGATGGCTCAAATATACTTACACCTACATCTGGAATATTTACTCCAGGAACTGCGGCTCCATTAACACTTACTTATGATATTCCTTATAGTGTTAATTCACTAACTGTTACCGCAAATGCAACTGCACTTGGTGCAAAGGTATATGGTGCTAAATCAACAACCACATCAAAAATAGTTAATATTACGATGAGTACATTTACTACAATTAGTCCATCAAAAACTTATAATTATTATGTTTACTCTGAGGATGAAAAGTGGTCTGATGCTTATACAATTGTAATTAACCGTTTACCTGCTAATGGTTCAGTTGGTCTTCAAAATTTAAAGGTTAATGGACAAGATGTATATGATACAAATGGTAATGCCTTTGCAAGTCAATTGTATACATCATCTCAAAATTTAGAGTATACATTAAATCTTGGTGCCGGAAGTAATTATGGTTCAACTGCTACCGTAACTGCAAATTTAATTTCAGGTATTGGTAATGCAAAATTAAATATTTCTCAAGATAATAAGCTATCATCTCAAAAGAAGGAAACAATCGTAGTAACTGCTACATCTGAAGATGGACTTGTTGTTGTAAAATATACAATTACTGTTTATACTGCAGATGAAGATAAGACAATTAGAGATTTCAGCTTACTTGATGCTGTTGCTTCAAATATTATAAATAATGTTGTTGGGTCTAATCCACAAGATTTAAAGGATGAAAATGGTAGTCAAGTATTTAACTTTGCTAATGGTGATACAAATGTAGTTGCGACAATTAATTATGCAAATAGAGAAATTTTCTTCCAACTATTATTACAGTCATCAGCTGCTAGAATATATTATAAGTCTGGAAATATTTGGAGACCAGTTACTACACAGGTTAATAATCAGCTTACATTAATTGAGGGCTCAAATAAGTATTCATTTGGTGTTATAAGTGAGCTTGAGTATTTAAAGACTGGTGGACAAAATATTGTTCCAACTGATGTTTACACATTTGATTTAACACTTAATACTGGAGATACTGAAAATCGTTTAGCAACATTTGCAGCTACTATTGGTGGAGTTCCAATTGCAACTAATGATATAATATTTAGTCCTGATAGTGATAATATAATAATTCAAAATATTAGTAATTATACTCAAACTTCCATGATAATAACTGTTAATGTTACAAAAATGTCTGCTAAATCTAGTGTTTATTTTCCTGATGATTTATCAAAAGATAAACTAACATATACTCGCTCTCTTACATTAGCTAGTCAAAATACTGAAACATTTAGTATTATGTGTGCACCGGAGAAGGGAAGTAATAAGACTTATACTGTCAATGTGATAAAAGGAAGCGCGACATTAGATGCTAATAATGATATAGGAAATGTTAGTATTAGCGGTTCAAAGCATGGTCAATATTATAATCAAGTTCCAACTGCTACAAATCAAACCAATCCAGAAATTATTACATTAGATGTTGGCGATACAAAAACAACTATTAATGTTGCTTTACCAGCAGGTTCTAAAGCTAGTCCAAAATTAAATGTTAAATCACCTACTGATTCATCATTCCAATCTGTATCTTTGACTAATGGAAGCTATAATCTTGATGTTTCAACAAGTACAACTCAAGCATTAGAATATTTACTTGAGGTTTATGCAACAGCTGAAAATCAAACTGATGGAACAAAGTATTATATTAAGGTCATTGTTCCAATAACCTCTGATAATTCTGGTCTTGATAATATTACTTCAACGGACCCAGATGTTGTAATTAGTGATATTCCGGGAACTGATAATAAGTTAATAGAAGCTAAACCTGGTACAACTGATGTTCCAATTAATGTAACACCAGCTGATCCAAATGCTACAGTAACTATTACAACTCCAAATGGTTCAAATTTAACGTTTACACCTAACGGAACTGATTCATCACAAGGAATTGTTTCTGGTTTGAAGCCTGGAAATAATGAAGTTACAATTACAATTACAGCTCCAAATGGTGATGATTCAACTTATACAACAAATATTTGGGTTGATGAAAATCCTGATTTAGATAATATTGAAGTTTATGATGCTACTGATACTTCAAAATCATATGGATTAAATCCAATATATCAACAATCAACATTTAATTATGTTGTAAATGTTCCTTATTCAGTAAATTCTACAATTTTAAAGTATGCAATTTCTAATACAATTGATACTTCTAAGTTAAATATTAGATACTATCTTGGTTCATCATCTATTTCTAATACATTTAATTCTGCATTAGAAGCAGTTATTAACACAACAAATGACATAACTGTTAAATTGGTTGTTTCTCAAAATTATTCAAATGCAACACCTGCAAATCCTCTTGCAGCTGGTACAAGAACTTATACAATTGAGTTCAAAAAGGCTCTTCCTGGTACTGATCGTGATTTATTATCAATTAGTGCTAATGGAGATCCAGTTCCGGATAATGGTAATACACCATATGCTCCTGGTGAGTATGTGCTAGAATATGGTAGAAATCAGTCTTATGTTGATTTAACTAATATAACTTATAATGGTAAGTCAATTACTGTTACAAGTACTGATACAACATTAACTGCACTTACAAATGATAATAGTTCATATCGTGTAATGCTAAGTGCTGGTAAGGCTGTTACTGTAACCGTTATGGTAAATGCTGAAGATGCAACAGTAGCTCCAAATATTTACAAGTTTGTTTTAGTTGCTGCTAATAAGGATAAGGATGTTGCAAATCTAGAATTATTTGAAAATAATCAAACATATGTTGATATTAATAATAATTCATTAGTATTTAATGCAAATACTCCTCAATATCCATTCACAGCTAAAAATTCAACAAATGTATTAACATTAAGAATTACTAAGCCTCAATATTCAACTGTTGAAATTGGAGGCGTTGCTAAGAATGATTCTTATGGACAAACTACATATGATTATACAATTGACCTTTCTAACACTGTATCTCCTAATAAGTATACTGTTGATGTTAGATTGCTAAGTGAATATTATGTTGCTTATGGTCAAAATCAAGCAGATGCAAGTGATGCTTATAAGATTGAAATTGAGCGTCAAGCGCTAGATAATGATGCAACATTATCAAAGCTTGTTGTAACTATTGATGGTGTAGCTCAAACTATTTTTGCAACGAGAACACCTGAAGGAACATTTAATATTCCAAATGTTGGAAATGCTACTTCAATTAACGTAGAAGCAACTCCAACAAAGAGTACAACTAAGATTAATGGTTCATCTTCTAATCCATATACTAATTCATTTACTTTAGGTGGAAATACATCAAATGGATATAATTATCAAATTGTTCTAAGTTGTGTTGCTGAAGATGGTACACCTCAAAATTATGTATTAGAAATTTCACGTGGCCCTATTAATGCATCTGACGATAATGGAATTATTTTAATTGAGGTATTAGATTCAAATAATGCATATTATATTGCACAACAAGGAAATGCTGCAAATAATGTTCAACAATTTGATCAAACACAATTACCTTATACAATTACAATGCCATATGGTGCTAAATCATACACGATTAATGCACAAATTCTACAAGGCTCATATGCAAAGCTTTATATTACTGATGGTACTGGAAGCAATGATGTCCAAACCGCATCTCGTCAGTTCCAAATTGCATCAACTATGTATGGTACAACTATTACTCATAAGGTTTATGCTATAAGTGATAGTGGTATTAAAGGATTGGAATATACAATCACTATTAAGTTTGAAGAACCAAATGTTGATAATTCTTTAAAGAGTTTAACAGTTGATGGCGATGAGCAAATTACATCTACTACACCAAACAATCCGACATTTACGATTAGCAGACCTAATAGTGTTACAACTGTTGATATTGCTGCAATTGTAAGTGATCCAACTGCAACAATTGCATCTAATAGTCATTTAGGTCGTCTATCATTAGTAGAAGGTCAAAATGTATTTAATGTAACTGTAATTGCACAAAATGGAGATCAACAAACCTATACTATTATTGTAAATCGTGACTATGCAAATCCAACATTAATGGATTTAGGTGTAACTGGTGAGGCATTATTAGATTATGATACAAAGAAAGTAACTACATTTGAACCAAATACAACAAAGTATTTTGTAAGAGTTCCATATACAAAAGAGACTGCTGATATATATGCATATTCATCAAGTGTTAGCGATGTAATTTTAGGTACAGGAACAAAGAATCTTCTTGTAGGAGATAATAAGTTTACAGTTAAGATTACAAGTGTGCATGGTACTACAACCGAATATGAGCTTCATATTTATCGTCTTCCAGAAGAAACTATGAATGCTTCTCTTGATTGGCTAAAAGTATTCCAAGTAGGTGCTGATAAGAGCAATCTTATGGATGGTTCTGATCGACTTGAATTAAAGGATGAAAATGCTAAAAAGATTTCAGACGTATTTAATTCTGATAAGATTTACTATGGAGTTTATAATGTAAATGGTAAAGTTGGCTTATTAGATGTTAAGTATGACACTGTAGTTCATGGTAATGAATTTTATGATTCTCCAGTTGTTACTGTATTAGGTGCAGATAATCTTCATATCGGTAAGAATCAAGTAGTAATTCTTGTTACTGCACCAGATGGAATTCATCAAAAGGCATATGTTATTGAAGTAGAACGTGATGACATTGCTTATAATGTTCTTGAAGATCAAATTGAATCTGATGGATATACTCTTGAAAAAGTAGTAGACAAGCTTGAATATAATATTAACATTGGTAAGAAGAAGACATCTGAAGTTGATTTCTTATCATATATTGAAGCTTTAAATGCTACAGGCGATAATGCTGAACAAGAACTAGAAATTACTTATAAAACAAACATTGAAAATAATCCTGATGATGTAATTATTGAAATTGCAACTAAAGATGGAATTACAAAACAAGTTATTTTCCATGTTGAATCTACAAGTAATCATAATAATGCAGACTTCTGGACATTCTTCCCACTTATTATCTTATTAGTTATTGTCTTAATTATTTTAATTATGATTTTAATTTCTGTTAATAAGGATAAGTATGGAAAGATTACTAGAAAGGCTGACAAGAAGTCAGATAAGAAAGAAAAAGCAGCGAATAAATAAGTTAAAGGAGGATTACTATAATGTTAGATAAAGTGTTGTTTCAAATAGGAAGCTTCGAAGTAACAGTTTTAGTGGTCGTCCTTGTAGCCTTATTAATAGTCTTACTTGTTGCTGCAATGGCTTTTAGACAAAACTATATCATACAAGTAAGATTATCAAGGCTAATGGATGCTGAAAGTGCTAAGCATAACCACGAAGGTTTTGTTACATTATTGCGCAAACGCAAGAAAAAAATACTAAAGAACTATCGTCAAGTTTCCCCAGCTATTGTTATCTTTTCGCTAGATAACCTTGGTGGGGTCTACGTGGGCTATAAAAATCAAAGACTTTTAATGCGTACAATTTCTGATGTATTTACAGAAGGTCTAAAAAAACAAGAATTTGTAACTCGTATTGACTTTTCTAAATTTGGTTTAATTGTAACTGATAGAAATCGAGAAGAGGTAAAGGAATTCATTTTAAAATGTATCGAACGTTTAAATGAAATAGAATTTCCTAATTATGGCTATTATACCTTTGATGTAACATGTGCTGTATATGAAGCGGTTCCTCTTGAAAATCCTAAGGATGAGGTTGCTCTTGCAATTCAAACACTTAAATATGCAGTTGTTAAGGATGGTAATATTTATTACTATTCGCAAGACGTTCTTGATAAGGTAAATAAGTTAGAAGAAATCAATGCTTCTAAAGAAAGTGCGATGGAAGAAGGATGTATTATTCCTTATGTTCAACCTAAGGTTGATTTTAAAACTGGTAAAGTTGTTGGTGGAGAAGTATTAGTTCGTTGGATTAATGATGATGGTTCAATCAAATATTTCCCTGATGAATTTGTTCCTTTGTTTGAATCAAATGGATATATTCGTCAAATTGATTTAAAAATGTTTGAAGCAGCATGTATAATTCTTCAAAATGCAAAAAACACCGGCCATGACATTGTCGTATCAACTAATTTTTCAAAACTCACATTAAATAGTTTAAGAAAAATAGATCAACTTCTTGAAATCACCACAAAGTATGGTGTTAATCCTTCAAGTATTGAAATTGAAATTACGGAAAGTGAATTTGTATCAACAAATCAAGCATTTACAGCTTCAATTTTAAGATTACGTCAAGCGGGCTTTAGAATTGCTATGGATGATTTTGGAAAAGATTATTCTTCATTATCATTACTTACAGAAAATCGTTTTGATACTATTAAGGTTGATAAATTCTTCTTTGAAAATAGCTTAGCTACAGACAAGGAGAAAAATATTGCCAAAAATATTATTAATCTATTATCATCAGTTGGTTGTAAGATTTGCCTTGAAGGAATTGAAACTTTAACATGTCTTGACTATCTTGCAACTGTTAATCGTCAGGTTTTATTACAAGGCTATTATTTCTCAAAGCCTATTCCTGAAGTTAAGTTCGAACAGTTCCTTGATACTATTTTCCCATTCAATTATCCAGTTGATAGTGATAAAATAAAGCCACAGGTTATTGTGCAAACGGTTGAAGTAGAAAAGAAGGGCGTAGATGCTACTGATACAGATACTAATAATCATACAACAATCAATGTCACTACAAATACCCAAAATGAAGCTCTAGATTCATTGAAAGCTCAAATGTCTGAAATGCAAAGGAAGTTTGAACAACAACTACAAGAACAGCGTGAGTTGACTCATAAACGAGATATAGAGCTTATGCAACAGCAGCTTGAATTTATTAAAAAGACACAAGAAATGCAAGCTAAGAATAAGCCTGTCGAGCTTGAAACTCAATTGATTGATAATCGTGAGGATGATAGAGTTAAACGACTTAAGGAACAACTTGATGAACTTGAGCGCGAACGCGAACGAGATCGTCGCGAAAGAGAACGTGAAAGAGATAGAGAGCGTGATTCTTATCGCGATAGAAGAGATTATGATGATTTACAACAACAAATACGTGATTTAAAAAATCAACAAAATAATAATGGTCCTATGGGATATCCATACCCATATCCTCCATATGCACCATATCCTTATCCATACCCATATCCTCAACAGCAACAACCTCAACAAAATATAGATGTTGATGCTTTAATTGAGAAATTATCAAAGAAGCAAAAGGAACAGGTTGATAGTGCCATGGATGAAATGAAGGCTCAAAATCAATCACTTCAGGATCGTCTTGATGCTGAACGTAAAGAGCGTGAGGAACTTGAGGCTATGCTAAGAGATATCCAAACTAAGGGTGAAGAAGAGGAAGCTGATGAGGCTGAACAAGAGCGTGAGCAAGAAGAGGCTGATAAGGCTTTAACACTTGATGTTGATGCCCTTCCTGTTGATGATGATAACGATACAGATGAGGATGCTGATAACGATGCAGATGATGATACAAATTCTGAAAATGAAGAGCCAGTAGAAAAGTCTGAATTAACTCTTGAGCAAATCGAAGCCTTAGTTAAAAATTATCAGGATAGATTCCAAGAGGATTGGATGAGTCATGCTAAGGAAGAACTTCAAGGTGGATTTGATGAGCTTGTCAAAGGTTTAAGGTTCTATAAGCTTCAAAATGCTGAAAGAAAAACCTTTGTTGATAAGGTTAAAAAGCTTTCTCCTGAGGTTAAGCAAATATATAACATCGTAAAGAATGAATTTATGAAATATAATGGTGTAACTAATAAGCTTACAAATTCTTGTGATGTTTTATATAAGGGTCGAAATCAAATTGCAAAGATTAATTTTACTAAATCAAGGGTAAGATTATATCTTGGACTTGATCCTAATAATGCGGAATATGCCAAAATTCCACATAAGGATTTATCAAACAAGCGTGCTCATGCTAGAACGCCATTCTATATGCTACTTAAATCACCACTTTCAGTTAAACGAGCTAAAAAGCTTATTGCTGATTTAATGATAATGCATAACTGTGAGGAAAATTTAAATTATAAACCTATAGATTATGCGACTAAGTATAAATTCTTTAAAAAGGATCAAAAAAAGTAATTTAAAATATGGTTGTGAAAACTGCTTTTAAAGTAGAATTTCACAACCTTTTTTATTTACAAAAATGCTTCATAGAAGAAAATGAAAAAAGTTATAATATACAAATTTTATTGAATTTTATCAAAAATTTAAAAATCAAGAGTTGGTGTTGATAAATGCCACTGCTTGAAATTCGTAATGAAGGATAAGAAAATAGCTGATGTACTGGCTTACTAGTTGAAGAAGTAAATAATATGTAATAAAGAATATAGAGGTATTTAATAATACTGTTTTAATTAAAGGATACCTCTTTTTTTGCTCATAAGCATTAAAATGCCGAAATTTGCTAATATTTTTATTTAGTGTTATAATGTGTAATAGGATATTGATAATTTTAGCAAAAAAGAGGCGATGTTACGTGAATAAGAAATTTTTATATATATCAGCTAGTGTTTTAGTAGCTACTGCTGCTTTCCTTGCTGTTTTTTTACCAATAAAATTCAATAAAGCAAAAGATAATAATAAAATTACATCAGGAAGTTTGGTTAATGCAAATGGTGCTAAATTGAGCTGGGATGAACTTTTAAATGAAAAGTCTGATACTGATAGTGATAAAAATAAAATTGTTGTTGAAGAGGATGTTATTACTTATGTTGATTCAGCCTTAGATGGTGAATTGACTCTTCCTACCTCCATTGTAGGAATCGGCGCAAACGCCTTTAAATATTCTAAACTTCAAGCAGTTAATTTTAATGAGGGCTTGGTAACAATTGGTGTTGATGCTTTTTTAGAATCATCTTTAATAAAGCTTTCTTTACCAAGCACGGTAACAACCATTGAAAAGGATGCTTTTTGGAATTGTACAAGCTTAACTAATATTACATTAAATGATGGTCTTCAGGTTATAGGATATAACGCTTTTTATAATTGTCAATTTACCTCTTTAATAATTCCATCATCTGTAACGACTATCGAAGAAGGCGCATTTATTAATTGTAATAAAATCATAGGAACGGTTACGCTTCCTCAAAATATTACTGTAATAAAAAATAGTACATTTAAAGGCTGTAGCAGTGTAAAAGAGTTTGTATTAGGAAATGTTGAAAATATTGAATTTCAAGCATTTTTAGAATGTACATCATTAGAAAAAATTAATTTGCCTAGCACATTAACAAGTATTCAAGATGATGCATTTAGAGATTGTACTAAGCTTAGTACGCTTGCATTTCCAATTGCACTTCAAAGTATTGGCTCACACACCTTTGATGGTTGTAGATCATTAGAAACGGTAACCTTAAATCAAAATATTGCAAAACTAGGAGTTGCCACATTTAGTAATTGCATTAGCTTAAATTCAATTAATATACCACAAGCAATCAATTCAATCCCTGATTCATGCTTTTATGGATGCAGTTCATTAACAAGTATTGATTTAAGTAGTGTAGAAATAATTGGTTATAACGCATTTTTTGGCTGTAAGAACGTAACATTTGTATTAGATGATAATGAGAATGTTCATTATGTTGCATCAAAGGATAAGGATTTTTCTTCGTTAGAACAAATATCAAACGATAAATTTAAAGAATATGCTTTAAAAAATTATTATATAAAAAAAGTAGAGGGTAAAATCAATGAAAATAATTAAGAAACTTATTTCCTTTACAACAGTAATTTTTAGCTTATTTTTTATCATTAGTTGCTCTAAAACAGCTTCAACAACATCTAGCATCGAATTGTTAAATATCGAAGCTTCAGGCATTAATAATGAAACAGTTTATCAAGGCTTTAGCTATTCTAAGTCTTCATCTGTAATAATTACAGCCACTTTTAGCGATGGAACTGAAAAAAATGTAACAAATGATGCTAAATTTGGTAAAATTTCAACCTCAAAAGTAGGACCTGTTGAACAAAATGTAAACTATACATTTAATGGCAAAACAGTTTCTACAACATATGAGGTTTTAGTTTTAGATTACAGCTCACAACGAATTAATCTTGATACAGCTAATGTAAAAACAATTTATAATTTAAATGAAAAATTAACTCTTAATAATTTACGTGTTACAGCATTTTATCCTAATGGTGCTCAAATCAAAGTATCACAATATGATGTAGAATTAACGGATATTTATAATGTTAAATGCGATATTAATAAGACGTTTATTCATGATGGTGTTTATGATGTTAAAATTTCATATCAAAATTGTAATTCAAGTTTTTCGATTATGGTATATAATGATGAAATGACATCATTCCATTATAAGGTAAGTAATTCTCTTGATTATGAAAAAAATCAAAATGTTAATTTTTTAAATGGAAAAGATTTATTTAAGTCTTTATATGCTAATGTTTATATGAAGGGTGAGAATTGCACATATGATTATAATGCTTTGACATATAATGAAATGAATTATGAAGCATCTCTTAAAATTAAATCTTCTATCTCAAATGAAAAAACAGATGGATTAACTATTGCTGTTACAAGACCAGTTAAAGTTGTAATGCTTATAAGACTTGATGCAAATACATTATCTATTCGTGACAGTAGTGAAATGGTAATAAAAAGATATGGTATTACTTCAGGTGTTGGCTATGTAAGCTTTGAACTTGAAGCTGGTACTTATACTATTTCATCTGTTGATAGTTATGCCTATATTTATGATTTATACTTTGTGTATGATTCGGATTTAAACTTAAAAAAATATGATACGATTGAAATTGATAAATCATCTTTAAAGGATGAGTATCATTATAATGATTCATTTGATGTTAATAACTTTAAGGTTAATGGCATTATTGGATCTTCTAAGGAAGTTCTTGATGTAAATAATTATAGAATTCAATTATATTATAATGGAAATGAAGTTTCAGACTTTAGTTTTGAGGGTGAATATCAAATAAAATTATCATATATAGGTAACGATTTATGCGATGAACCAGTTAAAAGATATTCTATTAATTTTAACTTTACAGATATGGATAAATTATATTTAAGCAAAATTGTTGTTAATGGGGTTTTAGTTGATATTTCTAAAAATCAATTTAGTTATTATATTATTGTTGATAAAGATATAACTGAAGTTTCATTGGAACTTGAAAGTGTTGGAGACGGTATTATTACGGTTAATGGAATTGAATATACGAAAGGTATGAAAGTTTCAATAGGTAAAGAAAGTATAAAAATTAACGTAACGGATGGCTCTCGAACAACCGGATATGAATTAATAATTAGGGAATGACTTGGAGATGTTTGAATGAAAAAAATTGTCAATTGGTTTTTGTTTGTTGTAATTTTAGTTTGCATGTTAGTTGCATTTGGATTGATTATTTTCTACAATAATAAAAATTATAAAACAAAAATCACTGAGGTTTTAATGCATGATATTGTAATAGTTGATATTAATGCCATGTTGTAAGCCTAACTTTAAATAAGAATGAAGTATTGTTCTTTTGGAAAGATGAAATTATATGTATTTAGTAGAAATATCAACTATGTGCTTGCATTAAATGGATAATATGGCAAGTTAGCAATAACAATTTTTCAATATTTGAAAAAAATAAAATGAGAGGAGGATGTTGAGTTTTGTTATCTGCTCGACAAAATATATATGAGATATGGATTTTTTCCTAAAACGATGTGGAAGCTATTTAATGGAAGTTTTAAAAGACAGCTTAAGAAAGAATTACATGAACCTAAAGTAGGTACTGTAATGAAGAATGCCAAAAAACGCTATAAGGAAATTGTTGAATCAATTCAAGAGTTTGATAAAGGAGATAGATTCCTGTTTAATATTTTAAGCTGTGCTATGCTTTCTTCAGTTTTATTATCAGTAACAAATCATTATACAGTATCAGAAATTACAAGTTATTATAGTAAAGCTATGAATACAAAGATGTTAAGGAAAACAGTAAAGAAGAGTACTGCCTATACAGCCAAAGGCAGGGAGATATTAAAAAATCAGGCTAAAAATAGTGAACTTCAGTCTAATCCTTATTCTTGGGTATTTGAAATTCAAGATGGTGAAAATCTAAATGAATATACAGCAACCTTTAAAACATGTGGCATTTGTCATTTGATGAAGGAACTTAATCTTGAAGAATATATTCCTGCCATGTGCGCTTTTGATTATGATATGGCTAAATTAAATAATACCGAATTTTCAAGACAATATACACTTGCATCGGGTGGTCCTTATTGTGATTGTCATTATAAGTATAATGGCAAAATAAAAAAATAACAAAAATAAAGGCCGAATGAAAAAAAGGAAATAACAAAATAAAAAAGGTAATGAATTTAATGAAATTATTAGTGATTTTACTTTAAGTTGATTGCTTTCTTTTTAATATTTAAAATATAATATACAAATTTTTTATTTCAAAAATTGACAATTTTACCAAGAAAAAGTATAATAATTTATGCAAAGCAGTAGCAATACTGTGACGCAAAGCTATAGGGTCTTTCTAAGATAGCCAGTTGCACAAGCAAGGCTATCTTTTTTCATTTATATATGCTAAAATTGTTGTGGAGGTTTTACTATGCGTGTAAGAGATACAAAAATATATATATTATTGACAGCATTAGTGTTCTTAATGGTAGTAACATTTAATATTTTTTACATTTCAAGTTTTACCACCCGAGCAAAAGAATTAACTTATAGTGATGCTATTAATGAAACTAAAAGTAACTTGATAAGTGTTTCTGAAAGAATAATTTATTATGAGCATGAATTTGAAACTAGTAATTATACTAATGTTGAATTAATCGAAAATCCTAAGGATAATTATATGGGATTATTTGATTATTCTAATTATGGTAATGTAGCTACAGCTTTGTTAAACTCGCAGGATATAGAGACAATTAATGCAGTTAATAAATACTATTTGTATATTGTTATAGATGACAGGCTAGGAAGATTAGATTTAGAACGTATTTTTGAGCCGGTTTCAAAACAAGGCTTTTATCTATTTAAAGGCTTAAACGGAGAGTATGTATATAGTGATTTAAGCTATGATCATTTTTTTACATATGTAGCTCCTGATGATTCAGACACCTTTACAAATATGAAAAGCAAAATAGAAAATAAAGAAAATTTTGCCAATTTTGTTCGAATTGATGATGAAACCAAAATTGCATCTGGTATTAGTTTTGGAAAGGATTTTTATTTTTGTCAGTTTTTTAATTTGAATGAATATAAAACAAAAACTAAAGGTGTTGTAGTAATGGGCTTTATTTTGTCAGGTGTTATGGCATTAGGAATGGCAAGTATTATCTTGGTGTCAATTTATGCATTGCACAAGCAAAACAAGCTTATATCAATTTCAAGACGTGCTGCAAGACGCAGTGATGCTATTATTATTCGTGCGACAAGAAGTGGTCGTATTTTTGAAATAAATCATAACATTCCAGATTTAAATGGTAAAACATATAAAAATATTTTTGATTTTTCTGGTGGTTTTTAATCATATCATTGCATTCCAGCTGGTTAAAAATATTTTTGATTTCAAAACTGAAAATGATGAAAAATTTAAAGAATTAATAAAAAAACAAGATAATATCATGGCTTGTTTTGACGGAAAAGAAACTAAAAGATATATTGATTTTACAATATTTAAGTATAATTATACTTATTACCTTGTTGGTCGTGATATAACCGATGCGTATTTAAATAATGAAAGATTAAAGGAGTTAACAAGTAAAAATGCTATAACAGGTTTACCTAATTATTTCTCCCTTGTGGCAAATTATACTAAAATTAAACAGGAAAGTTTAAATAGAGTAATTACATTTTTATTAATTGATTTAGTTGAACATGAAGAAATAAGTAGTGTATTTGGAACCCCGACATATAATGCAATTCTTGATGAGGTAGCTAGTCGTATTCAAAAAACAATCGGGCAAAACAATCTATATCAAATTGAGAATAATTTGTTTCTTTGCACGCTTAATGCTAATATGAAGGAAGAAAATGGAAAGATGATTGAGGATTTAATTAATAATCTTCATCAAACAATTGAAATAAAAAATAATACATTGTATGTTAAATATAAATTTTCTTCTTATGATGTCATAAATGTATCTAAAACAAATATTTCTCTTGACGATATTATTGATTCATTAAAGGTAACTCTTGATGTAGCCTTAAAATCAATTAATCGTGATTATATTAAATATGATGCTACAATTCAAAATATGATTAATCATCGTAAGCAAATGCAAGAGGATTTAGTTAAGGCCTTAGAAAATAATGAATTTATGATGTATTTCCAACCTCAATATGATGTTCTTGAAAATCGTATTGCTGGCTTTGAGTCATTGATACGTTGGAATAATCCTAAATATATTAATATCTCTCCTCAAGAGTATATTGAACTTGCTGAGAAGAATGGTTTAATTATTGAAATAGGTAACTTTATTGTAAAAGATGTATTTAAAAATGCTAAATTATTTGAACCATATGGAATTGCTATATCTATAAATGTTTCTCCAGCTCAGCTTTTTCAGGCCGGATTTATTGGATTTTTATTAGAGGAATTTGAAAAGAATAAGCTAAAACCGGGCTCAATTGCTGTTGAAATTACAGAAACATTCTTAATGGAAAACTTTAGTGTTGTTATTGAAAAACTTAACATTTTACGAAATCACGGCTTTAGAATTCATCTTGATGACTTTGGTACGGGGTATTCATCCTTGCAGTATCTTAAGGAGCTTCCAATTGATACGATAAAAACAGATAAGGAATTTATTAAAAATCTTGAGAATGATAAGACTTCACAACTTATTATTAAAGGAATTATTGGAATGGCTAAGTCAATTAATTTATCCGTAATATCGGAAGGCGTTGAAACAAAGTGGCAAGCTGAAATTTTAAAGCGATCAGGGACTAATTATTTCCAAGGATGGTTAATCTCTAAGGCTGTCCCACTTGATAAAGCTCTTGATATGGCTAAAAATGGTGTAGATATTAATATGAAAGGTAAGTGATATAATGCTTGCGACAAATGCATTTAATATTGTAATTACAATTACCGTAATTCTTATTATTGGTAGTTTGATTTATTTATTAATAAGATTAATGCTTCATAATGAGGCGAGATATCGAGAAGATAAAAATATTCTTACGGCTGATATGATTCCTAATTCCAAGATGAAAGGAATAGTTGATAATTATATTGCTCGTGTTGGTAAATTTGGTTCTTTTTATGTTATGCAAATTGATATTGATAACTTTAAAGGGTTAAATGAATTATATGGTCCTTCAAGATGTGACCAGGTTTTGCAGGAGCTTTCATACCGCATTACTAGTGGGGTTGAGCATTCGGTTGTATCTCGTCTTAATGATGATAAAATATTTGTTCTTGTTAAGGATGATGTTAATTATGCGACCGTTGAGGAAGATGTATCTAATTTAATTGTGAAGTTAAAACAGACATACGAAAATGGCCATCAAACACCAGTTAATTTAACTGTGTCTGTTTCAATTGCATTATATCCTACTTGTGGAACAACCTATAAGGCCCTTTTAAGATCACTTGAATTAACTAATTACGTTGTTAAACGTAATGGTGGAGATAATTACATGATTTACTCATCTGATATTGATAGTAAAGAAACTTCGAATATGGATTATTTCAATGAAATTAGAACGGCAATTGATGATGGACAATTTTGTCTTTATTATCAACCAATTATTGATATAAGACAAAAAAAGCTTTTAGGTTTTGAAACCTTTTTAAGATGGAATCATCCAACCCAGGGTGTATTAACACCAGATAAATTTATTAAGATGCTTGAAACTAGTGGAGATATTAATTATATCTCTAAATGGGGTGTAGAGCAAATCGTAACTAAAATGGGTGAAATCCAATCTCACATTGGCGCCAATGATTTGATATACACGAATAATATTTCAACTAAACAGCTTATGTCAGATACTTTAGTAGAGGAACTAAAAAAGCTACTTCATAATACTAAGGCAAATCCTCATAAAATAGTTTTGGAAATTGAAGATTATATGATGTATGATAAAATGGATCAAGTAAAGCTTAACTTATTAAGACTTAGAGATTTGGGCTTTAGAATTAGTGTTGATGGTCTTAAGCTTGATTATGCAGCCTTATCTCAAATTGAAAAGGAACCAATTGATATTATTAAACTAGATAGATCATTCCTTAAGGATATTAATAATAATAAAATGAAGGAAAAATTTGTTGAGATGCTTGTAGATTCAGCTGAACACATGCATCGTATGGTAATAGCAGAAGGTGTTGAGGTATATGATCATATTTTATATCTTGAAAAAAATAATATTCAATATGGTCAAGGTTATTATTTCTCAAAGCCTTTTGAAGATAAATTTGTTTATGAGTTCATTGTTAACAAGGATTTTGAAGATAAATTAGATTTAAAGCATGCTAATTTGGTAGCTAACAATTTGAGTGAAGCTAAAGAAGTAGAGACTTTGCAAGAAAAAGCCAATACCCAAAAGCAAGTCGATGATGAAGGCTCATCAGATAATATAACAATGTAATTAATAAAACCTCTAGTATTTTTGCTAGAGGTTTTATTATGTAGATTAAGTTAAATCATCGTAAGAAAAAATAAAAAGATTTTAAGCTTATTTTTTAACTCTATTTAGATAAAAATGCCCTTTTTGGCCTTTTTTTGAGAAAAAGTGGTAAAAAAGTATAACAGAGTGATACTTTTGAAACGATTTTTAGAAAATATAAAACTTTATAAACATTTGGCAAATTTTAACACTAGTGCTAATATCAAATTATAAAATATTATATATTATTTTTAGTTAATTTGGAGGATATATGAAAGCTTATAATGATGATAATCGTTTTTTTAATTTAAGGTCTGATGTTTATTTTAAACATTTCTTTTCGGTTAAAAAGATGCTAGCTATTTTCTTGTCAAATCTATGGAATCAAAATGTAAATGAAGCTGATATTACATATGATAATACTGAATCAACCGTATTAGATGGTAAAAAGATAATTTATGATTAGTAGCTTTAGTTTCTCTTAATGGATATCAAAAGGAAGTTAGGCTTAATCTTGAGATGCAAAATAGAAATTATGATTATTTAGGTCCAAGAATGGACGCTTATTCATCAAGAAAATATAGTGAGGCTTTGGAAAAAAGTGAAAGATACGATATGGCGAGTGTTGAATCAATCTGGATATTAGGCTTTGATGATATTAAAGATTATGTTAAAACTCCTACAAGATGGTATGAGGAAGCATATCTTTCAACAAGCGAAGGAATTGTATTAAATGAGCATCGACGTGTCAGTATGATATTCTTGAAAAATAAAGATAAGTGTCCTATAATAGAGTTAAGGAAAATGTTAGAATTCTTTGATATTGATAACAAGAATAATTTACCTGTTGTTGAAAGTCAAGAGATGAAGGAGGCTTTAAATATGCTAATAGATATGAATAAAGATAGAGCCTTAAGAGCGGAAGCTTTTTCAAGGGAAATATTTGCCCTAGATCAAAATAGCCAATTATATGAAGCCGAACAGAAGGGTATTGAAAAGGGTAAAGCTGAAGGAGAAAATACAAAAGCAATTGAAATAGCTAAGACTTTGAATTCATTAGGGCAAACTAAAGAATTTATTGCTAAGGCTACGGGACTTTCTTTAGAAGAACTTGGTAATATATTAAAGTAAAATTTAATTGTTAAAATATCAACACTAAAATAATAGGTGTTGGTATTTTTTATAGTTGCTTCCAGAGTGATGTAGATGGATGTTTACTCAACTTTGTAAATGCTAGTTACCTAATTTAGATTTTAAAGGGCCAGTTTATTTGGGCAAAAATAAAATTATCTTGTAAAATAAATTAAAATAATGTATACTAAGACAAGGTGATTTATATTATGAAAAGACTAAAACATGCTCTTCCTGATTTAAAGGAAGCACGTAATAGAAAAAGAGAAGAAACAAGAAGAAATGCCTTTACTTTAGCAGAAGCCTATGATGGTATTGGTGCTGGAAAAACCTATAGTGTTGTTACATATGGATGTCAAGGTAACGAGGCTGATAGTGAGGTAATTTCTGGTATTCTAGAGCGCTTAGGCTATACTCATTCTGAGGATACCTATAAGGCTGATGTAGTAATTTTAAATACTTGTGCGATTCGTGAAAATGCTGAAAATAGAATTTGGGGAGTTCTTGGCCTTCTTAAGGGTGTTAAAAATGAAAAGAAGGATATGATTATTGGTATTTGTGGCTGTATGCCTCAAGAAGAAAATGCTTCTAATAAGCTAATGGAAACCTATCCTTTTGTTGATCTTATTTTTGGTACTCATAATATTGGTAATTTACCAAAGCTTATTGATGAATGTATTGAGAAAAAGAGTAAGGTAATTGAAGTTATTTCAACGCAAGGAGGCATTCTTGAAGGTGCACCTAAGGTTAGACTTTCTCAGCATAAGGCTTGGGTTAATATTATGTATGGCTGTGATGAATTTTGTACCTATTGTATTGTACCATACACAAGAGGTAAGGAAAGATCTCGTGATAAGGAAGATATTATTAATGAGGTAAATGATTTAGTTAAGCAAGGTTATAAGGAAATTACCCTTTTAGGACAAAATGTTAACGCTTATGGTAAGGATAAAAATGATGGCTATACATTTGGTGATTTACTTGTTGATCTTGATAAAACAGGTATTGCAAGAATTCGTTACACAACATCTCATCCTCGTGATTTAGATGATAAGACAATTGAAGCTATGGCTAAATGTCCAAGTGTTATGCCTCAGCTTCACCTACCTGTTCAATCAGGTGATGATGAGGTTTTACGTCGTATGAATCGTAAATATACTCATGATCATTATATGGGCTTAATTCATAAGCTTAAGAGTGCTATTCCTGGTATTTCAATTACAACTGATATTATTGTAGGATTCCCAGGTGAAACCGAAGAGCAATTCCAAAATACCTTAAAGCTTGTTGATGAGGTTGAATATGAAGGAGCATATACCTTTATTTATTCACCTCGTGAAGGAACACCAGCTGCTATGTTCGAAGATCAAATTCCTGAGGATATTGCTAAAGACCGTCTATATCGTTTAAATGAAAAGGTTAATGCTTATTACTTAAAGGGTAATGAACGCTTTGTTGGTACTATTCAAGAGGTTTTAGTAGATGGCGAAAGTAAGAATGGTGAAGGTATGATGTGTGGTTATACTAAAAACCTTAAGCTTTGTCATTTTAAGTCAGATGACAAGTCTCTTGTTGGTAAGCTTGTTAATGTTAAAATTACCGAAGCTAAATCATGGTTTGTAATTGGAGAACTTTGTGAATAATAAAGAAAAGCTTTTAACTGATATAAAAAATGATGAGTCTGTAAAAAGATGTCATGAGCTTGAAAGAATGATTGATGAAAATAAAGAAATTAAATCATTACTAAATAAGAAGAAGCATATATCAAAGGAAATGGTAGCTGCCCGTCATATTGGTCTTACTAATACATATAATGATTATAAGAGACAATATGATGAAATTGATAAAGAAATTGCTAAATATCCTTTTGTAAATGAATATTTAGAGCTTTTAGATTATTTATATAAT